>Ga0208158_1000206_pt1 | contig 24074 bp, 9 predicted proteins | sample 8_EtaG_FD_184081 | JGI IMG/M metagenome (GOLD analysis project Ga0208158, IMG submission 184081) | Marine viral communities from the Subarctic Pacific Ocean - 8_ETSP_OMZ_AT15162 metaG (SPAdes) (version 2) | ecosystem: Environmental > Aquatic > Marine > Oceanic | place: Pacific Ocean | collected...
AGACCGTCAGAAGTACCACTCTGTGTACTAGTAGTCAATCTTTTTTGAGGATTTAAAGAAGAAAATACAATTTTAGTTGTAACATTTCTACCTTCCGGTGTCCAAATGTCACTTTTTAAGGAATGGCCGGGTGTTTCAAAATGTGTTATTAACAAAGAATCACCAGATTCTACGTATTGATAGGCTTTTTCAGTGGCAAGTTTATACTCATTTTTATTTTCAGATTCTATTGTAACCTTATGTTTGCCATCTAAACTGTGAACATCAACTTTAGCAAAATGTACAGCATTATCAACAAAAACAGGCTTTCTTACATCTGCCATTAGAGTATCACATTCTTCTTCCCATCTACCCTTAGTAGATTCTATACGGCCAGCAAGTGTACCCATTAAACACCATCTCCACTATGGTCACTTGTACCAAAAGTTACATCTCCTTTATGTCCTTTAGGGTGTAAAGACTGACTAAATCTAGGTTTTACTGTGAAATCTAAACCAGTCACAGCATCATCAGTATCTAACTCTTGCCGTCTTCTAGCAGCATCTGAGCGATGGTGTTGTAAAGTATTTTCACTAATAACAAGTCTTGTTACTGCTTCACTTAAAGAAGTATTATCGAAACCACTTACACTAGAACCTAATAATTTAGGACCAAAACAATCGGGTATTTCAAAATTAGAACTTGTGCTATCAAACAAAAATACCGGATGATATGGACCATTAGTGTTTGGTAATATACCAGTTGCATAAGGTGTATTTGCACTTGTAGTAGGTACTTCATAATTAAATAAACCATATTTTCCAGCACTTGTAGAATATAAATAATTTAATGCATATTGTGGAGAACTACTATGTAAATCATTATTTAATCTAAATAATTGTATATGTTTATTATCTAATAGTTTTATACTTTTTAACATAAATTTAACACTTTTATCATTTTGGTTATTACGTTTTGTATTTAATTTTAAAGTATTATTTTGATATGGGTTAGTAGTTTTTTCTGAACCTGCTAAATTATTTCTACCCCATCCAGTATCATCAAATAATCCTGCATGTACTTTACTTTCCATGATATAAACACCACCATACGGTCTAAATGGTTGTGTATGAGTGAATCTTAATGCAGAATTTATAGGAGCACCACGACTTTGACGTGCAAAAGATATAGTTGTTAAATTTAAATCAGTTAAGGATAAAGTGTTACCATTACCAATATCGGGCTGTAAAGCCCCTTCAAGCACGATTCTTTGACCAATATTCCTGTCTGTATGTAGACTGTGAGCCTCTGTATTGATAACAATATGATTCGTTTCAACACCACTTAAAATATCGCCATCTACACCGATTCTAGGGCTACTTCTTGATATTGCATCCACATGAACAGATATTCCTACAATTTTTTCTGTCCTTGGGCTTACTGTAGCCTCCGGTTTTAGCAATCCATCGTCTGAAATATCTAGCGTATCACTGATTCCTCTAGGTAGTTCATCGGCTTGCAGTACAGCGTTACGGGGGCGTAACAACCCTTTACCGAATAGAGGTTCTGCTGTATGCGTACTTAGTACCATACCAGTCTTTTCTACAGGTGCTGAAAGTGCTGTAAGAATGTCTTCATTGAAGTGAGTAGGATACCTTACCCCTCTACCATTACCCATATCACCAATCCTCATAGCATGTGTAGGTGCAAATACATCAACTAAATCATTGTCATTACCGTTTAGATTAGCATCATTATCAGTACCGCCAAATCTTGGAATAGTGTAACCTGAACTAATACTAACCGCACCAGTACTAAGGTTAACTATACCCTTCATGTTAAAGATAGGTTTACCATTATTCCAAACTCTATCATACGGACTTCTGTTGTTAGTTCTATCATATTCGTAGGCATCACCACAATCCCACGCTGGTCTAATACCAAATCCACGCACAGGAGCACGTCTAACGTCCTCTCCACGCTCGTTTGCCCACCAATCTATCAGATAGTACTCCGAGGCTTTAGAGAGGCGTTCTATGCCCTTTCCTTCGCCATCCCCCCACCAATCCCTACGAGTACCAGCAGGGTTGCGTATAGTACGCACAGGAACACCGTATGGCCTTGTCATTCTACGACCATCACTATAGCGAACAAGATTCTCAGGTTTATCTATTCCTAGCATACCTGTGAAGTTAGTAGCAGTTTCCATTACACCTACATAGGTTTGCCCCAAAACACCCACATTAGGAGTATCTAAGCCCCCACCACCGTAAATCCAAGTAGATGTGTCATACTTGGATTCTTGTACAAGTGGACCGGAGTGATAATCAGTCGTGAATACCGCATAACCACTAGGTGAACCACCAACTGTTTTTTCCGACATGAATCTAAGACTATGAATCCCCCATCTAGGTTTGTTTAAAGCCTGTCTTAATGCTATTCTATAACCGTAACTTCGTCTTTCAGTACTACTTCTAGCACCTGTACCTCCCTCCCAACCTAATTGAAGACCTTTTGTTGAAGTGTTAATATAACTACCACTACTGCTACTATCATACCCTTTATCACTAATATTGAAATCTAAACTACCATGTTCGCCGGGATAGTGCCATGATAAAACAGCAATCATGTATTCATCTAAACTACTTGCTTGTGGACCTCCACGACTACCGCACGGCCATAATCTATGATAAGTGATATTACCAACATTATCACCAACATCGGTATCATCGCTATTATACGTCACAGAGCCATCTTTAGTAGTGTTAGGAGACTTAATGTCCATGTAAAATGGCCCATAACTCATAGAATAGGTTGCAGCAAAATAATGGAATGTTTCAAAATGTTCAGGTAGAGAATTATACATAGCGGCATCCACAGCATTACCATTCCACGCCCTAGAATCATCATCAGAAAAATATGTGTAAGGTCTACCTAAGTTTGGATGTGATTTACAAAGGAAAGCATCGGGTAGATGTAGTGATGAAGTATCCTGACTACCATTAATCAAATCCGGCAAAAAGTGAGCAAAAACATTCTTTTTCTTATCTATTAAATGAGTATACGGGTCATTAAGAGAGCCTGTTGTAGTTAATGAAATAACAGCACCAGCAAATAAATTATCCCAAAACACGTCACTATTAACATTAAGATGTATAGTATTAGGTAAATTAATTTCATCACGAGCATCACCGGAACGTCGAATATATTGTTCAATGTATGTAGCACCATTTTCAGCCTGATATATTAATTTTTGACCAAACAAAGGTGTTCTAGGTAAAACGCTTGCATCATCTACTGTTATAGTACCATTACCTTGTGAAAATGATATTACAGTACATTGAGGTATTAAAGATATATTTTGTAAAGTGCGAGAATATATATTTGGATATATTGAAGGATATCCTTGCATTGTTAATTGATTTCCTATACTTCCATAAGTACTTTTACTAAATTGATAATAATTATGAGGTGCATATTGAGATATACCTATATAATTAGTATATTCATCTAAATCTGTAATATAATTAGTAGTTTCATAATTTATATTATCAAAAAGTATAGTCCACCAAGGAATATTCAAAGTATATGCAGGTGTAGCGTCAGAAAACATAGGTGAATAAGGAAATCCTTGTCTAGTAAATGAAGGAGTTTCATTTAAGTTAATACCAAATGGATTGTAAAGTAATAAAGGAGGTATGTTTGTAAATTGACTACCATAATCCGGGCTTACATCCAACATTGTTTCGTTAATAAAAATCTCACAACCTCTTACGTCTGCATTAGTGGTTTTTTCTAAAATTAAACTTATAGCCCCTGTTTGTGAACTATGGTCGGAAATGCCGACTACCGTGTTAACTTGTTGATACGTCATGCCTTTACCATCAGAACCGCTATTTTTACTGTAACCACGTATTTGATTAACATGTAGATTAGGTTGTATAATAATTTGATATGCACCTACTTCAGCAGGGTCAGGGAAATGATATCCTAACGTATAGTATGCTGCTGCCTCTAAAACAACAGTGTGTCCACCTATTTTATTAATATCTCCGCCTAACCCTGTAGAGGCTAAAACGCCGTAACCATCGTATTTGATAGCAGTTTCAAACATTAGAGTGAATGCACCTCCATGAATATCACTAGGACCACTAGGAGCGGCATTTATACCACTAAAGTTTATTTCTGATTCTAAAGGATTGATGAAATCTTCAACTAATGTAGTATTAGTTTTCTTCTCTTCGGTGTCGTAAACATCTTGTATTGTTGCACTATCTAAGAATTTTTTCTGCAATCTTTGTTGAGCACGATGTTTCTTGTAAAGACTTTGATACGCTGGATGTGACCAGTGACCGGGCAGCATAGGCATTGTTGGAGTAACAAAGTGATGCCCCATTCTAGGATAAGGCATTGGTGTAAGTACTGGTTTACTATATCTGTTATAGGCTACCGTTTCATTACCAGTATACTGAGTATGTGCCATATCAGGAGAACTACCGCTTACTTCAGCATGGTCACGCATTCTACGAGCAGCAAAGAATCTAGCACTACCAGCAGGTACATAGTAAGAAGGGACTACTTTGAGGTCAGTTACAGTCTGTCCAGCCATAAATGTAGCAAAATCTACATCACCTACTATAGTAAGAGTAGTACTACCTTGTGAGGTGTAAGAACAAACAACACCTTCATCAGTAGTTGGATTATATACTCTTAAGAATTTTCTACTATCTTTTACCTCTTTAGTACCAAAACCTGCATTAAACACGTTAGTATTTAGTGTAGCATCAATGACTAAAGCGTTAGTTGTCGCATTCCAACTAGATACAGATACTGTATCAGTTTCTATACCGGAAGCATGAGTATACACTGTAGGATAGCGGTGTGTATGTGAATGACCCATTTTAGTTACATGGAAGAAAAGTGTCTTATCGTGTAATTCATATGAAGTTTGCAAAGATTCATTTTTCCAACCGTCTAATGTACTTTTGTAAGTTAGAGGGTCAATGTGTTCCCAGTTATGATTTTCATAATTTGGTGCTTGTCTTGGACCTTTTACTGTATTGTTAAAGAAACGTTCTAATTTATTATCAGAAGAAGGGGCTGATACACCTAAGTCTGCATGTAACATACCACCAGAACCAAAAGTTTCATTTTGATACGCTTGTATAGGGTCAAACCCGCTTCTGACAACTATATTACCGGGTATAGAATCAGGATTGGGTAATGTTATTTTAAGATTAGATGGTTTACCACTATTAGCCAAACTAGGTGCTGTTCCTTTAGTAGTTCTATCTTCAATTAATCTGTAACCTCTAATTATAGTACCGAAAGGACTACCGCCTTCGATTTTATGAACTTGACCTGAATCATCTAATACATTTATGCTATCAAACTGTATTTCTTCATTTGGTATTTGTAAAACATTTTCTACTTTCAAAGGATATCTAGCAGCGAGTTGTGGATGTGCTAATTCTTGAGCCTGTAAAATTGGCAACATTGCACTATTTGTAGTCTCAAAACTAAATCTAACATTACCAAATATCTTCTCACCTGTAGTGTATGCTGTGTTATTTGCAACTCTAGTCGTGAAAGGCACAGCACCTAAACCACGAGCATTAATTGCAGGTAATGACAAGTTACCACCATCCATTCTTTTCCATACTACATTTTCCGTGTTAAAATTCTTGATAGCGGAATTTTCATAAATTTGATATGCATTTACATCACCCATCCAATAGGTAGCAGATTTATTTGCCTGATAACTAGTAGTATGATGATGTGATGCTACATTTCTTTCAACTAAATTATTTATTCTATCTACTGTAACTGTACCACTTGAACCTCCAGCGACTGTGAGAACATCTCCAATTTGATATCCAGTACCAGCACTAACAAGAGTTACGCTATCGAGAGCATTTCCATTCACACTAACCACATTAACTCTACAACCTGAACCATTGCCACCAGTAGTAGCAGCAAAACCAGTACTATACCCGCTACCTGCGGCACTCAGTGCTATACTTTCCACAGGTCCAGCAGTTTCAGGCTCTAAATTATAAGAACCTGCTGAATAATCTAAATCATATATTAAATCGCCAGTTTTAGCCCTATCAGGAGTTGCATTTTCTAATTCTAAATCACTAGATACAGAACCATGCATGTGTTTAGTAGCACCAGTAGGGAATAGAGTATCGACCCAAGTAACATCTGATTCAAATGCTGTAGATTTAGGTACTACCATATCATGTACAATTAACGCTTCTACGTTTGGTCCTGCATTGGCTGGTGCAATGAATCTGTCTTGACCGTGAAATCTTTCATCCCAAAGAGTAGTACCTGCATATGTTATAGCATCTGACGATACACCATGTATTTGCAACCAATCACCAGTAGCAGTAATACCATCTCTATCATATTTGGCAATTAATGCACTTTCAGATTCATAACTTACTACTAAGAATGCACTACCATATAAGCCAACAGGTTGTGAAAGAGTGTCAGGTAATATTTCACTAGAAGATGTTTGACCATTCGTTTTGTTAAAGTTGATTGGAGTGTTAGAATAGTTATGATAATCAGTAGCACTATCAGTTTGAATTAAACTATAACCTCTAGTTGATGCACCTGCAATCTTGAAGCCACCGGAATAGAAACTATCTAAATAATTACCTAAATCAGCAGCAACTCCATCAATAGGTGGTACACTTTCAGGAGTATCAAACAAAGGATAAGTGTGTGGTAATTGACTCAATGTTGTAATCATTGTACTCGCAGAACCATAAGGTGAGAAAGATAACATTGAATGATGTGCTCCTAAACCAGCACCATAACCTTCCGTTCCAACTTTCAAACTGTTAAGATAAGAATATCTTTCACCAGCCCATCCAACAGCACCAACTGGTTTTGTTCTATCAACAGCATCCACAATACCTGAGAAGTGAACTTGTGTCATGTGGTCACGAGTTGAATCATCTTCGTTGTTGAAACGTATAGTACCTGCTTTAGACCAAACAAATAAATTACCATCAGGGCTTGTATTAACATCAAATGTACCATTAGCAGCCGCTTTTTTATGCTGTGCCAATCTGAATCTTGCTTTGAATGTACTAGCAGCAGCATCGACAACTAAAATTTCTTTAGTATGATAACAAGCACTTTGTGTATTACTATTAGCATTATCGACTGTATCAATTGCAGATTTCAACCAGCCCGATGCAGGTAAATTCTCTAACAAATCTCTATTAGTAGTAGTTGCACTTTCTACATATCTATCAGTAGCACTGTATGTTCCAATAGCACCAGTGTCAACCCACCCATATCTATCTTGTCGCATAGCATTACCCATTGAAGGCATATGTGTACCTCCAAGTGATTTGAGTGCTCCAGCACCCGGAAATGCGTTAATTGCTGCACCTAACACAGTGGCTAATTCTTCACCATTCTGACACCTTGTAGCATCAACAACAATGTATTCTAATTTGCTATCAGATGATGATACTGTTTCTGAACCGCTATAATCTAAAATTCTACCAGTAAGTGGTCCTGCAACTCTAAATGCTGTAGGATGAATTTGATTATCTCTAGTCCAAGTAGTTGAAGAATTACCACCTACAATTCTTGTATTTTTCTTTGGATGAACAGGATTAAATGTAAGTTGATTATCTAACCAAGAACCACCAGCATGTAATCCCCCATCCATATGGAATACTGTATCAGCACCCATTGTAATACCGAAACCAATTGCCGGAGTGTGTCTTAATGGCATTACACCATTTACCTGACTACCAGTGTTACTTCCATCTGTTATTGTATAAATCTGACCATAATACCTACCATGAGCAGGTCTTTGATACATAGTTCGACGAGGATGACCAGCAGGTGTTTCCCAGTTTACTATGGCTTTCCAATGATATGCTGTATTGTTGTTATAATATGTTATATCTTCAGGTAAATAGTCGCCGTCTTTGTTAGTAATATGATTAGGGAATGCTTGTTTATCTCCAGTAAATCTAGGTACACGAGACCAAGTATTCCCACTTGTAATTATTCTACCGGAAAAAGGTTCGTTAACGTTTTCTGTACCTGTAGAATCATGTACACCTGTAAATGGGAATGCTTGACCCGGACCAAATATCATGTATGTAGTTTTATTATCTGTACCATCACGATGGTCTTCATATCTAGCAGTTGGATGAGCAAAACGCATTACTAAGGGTATAGGTTTTGCTTTTACTACACCTCTAGTGTAAGAAGTACCACCCCTATCTAAATCAGGTGTCAACATGTTATCTTGATTGAAGAAAGGTGGCATCAAACTACCACGATGTTGGTTACACAACGGAGTACCGGGAAAGAAGGCAAACATAGCATTACAATCTAACATAGCAAAACTAGTCGATATTTCATTTGCATTCTGAATACCAGCAGTACCAGTTGGTCCACTAGCATAAGGATGAGTGTAGAAAGATGAATAATCGTTTGTAGTACCGTCATTGACATCTAGTGTAACACCTGTAAATCCACCACCAAAGAATACTGGAACACTATGGTCAGGACTACTTTTACCACCTTTAAAGAATGTAATTGGTTCGGAAAATACACTACCTAAAGTCCTAAGACCTGCAAACTCTCTAGCCCTTTCATCACCATACAAAGTAAGTATCTGATTATCTCCAATAGGAGAACCAACAACTAAAGAAGTAGCAGTTGGTGGTGGTAAATTGATACCGGAAGAAGGTTCAAAAACTAATTTCTTTTCAGAATCTGCACCTTGTTTACTTTGTACTATTATAGAACCAACTTTGTAAGGAGAACCATTATCTACAAAATATGCTCTTTTCTTTTCACCAAATGCTTTCATACCGCTTGCTGTAGAAGAATCTGATGGTATCAAGAAATTCCATAGTTCAGCATCAGTAAAAGCATCGATAGCCGCACCATCTAATTGATATGAAAGCCATGTAGACGCTGTATCTACTCTGAATTGAGGGCTATCTATTTTTGGTAATATATGGTCTCCAGAACTTCTAGTGAAAGTAATACCATTAAGATTGTTTTTCCACGCTGTTGTATCTACAGGATTATTAGTTGAATTTACAAATACAGGAGTTGGTGTGTTTGTATGTTTACCTTTACTTTTTGTAACTATTTGAAGTAAAGTACGTGGTATGTAACCGCAATCAACTTTCTTACCTAAATCTAAGTTAGCATCTGTAACAATATGATTTGGTGGACTTATATATATCGCACCTGCAATGGTACTGATGTCTTTTTGTTCTCCAAATTCTAAGTGTGCTGCTTGAATACCTAAATCCGGGTGTACTGAAGCAGAAAAACTTTCAGATAGATATTTACCATCATTACTGAACGGTGTAATAACTATCGAATCAGGTTTTACACCCCATTCTCCAAAAGTCTTACCGTCTGTAGTATACATATCAGTACAATCAAAAGTTGTAGGACTTGTGGCATTGATTGCAGCAGCAGTAACAGCAGCCATTAACTCATCAGTAACTAATGTAGTGCGATTTAGAACAGGGCTGATAATATATTCAGTAGCAGTACCAAGATTCCAACTTGCAACACTTGGTGTCAAACCATAAAAATGACTGCCACCTTGGTGTGTATAATGGAAGACTTTAGCAACATTTGCATTACCAGTACCATCTATATCGGATATTTGTAAAAGACCTCCATTTTTAGGGAAGCCAAGATAATCCAAAAAACCACCTCCCAACCAACCATCAGCGTTAAAGGGTTCTTCCTCAATAACTTGTAGTGTACTTTGGTTTTGAAGAGGTTGTTGTAATTTAACACGTACAGTTGCTTCAGGAGCATTCACTGCGTTCCATAGATTACCTGTCCAAGTTTCGATGACAGGATTAGTAGCATCCCCTGTATCTAACATACCCGTAGCATCACCACTACCACTCATGTTTTTACCAATAGTAAACCCGCCTTGGCTCACATCCTTATCATTGAAGAATACACATATTTCTTGACTAATTGTTGAAGGTAAATCTTCAGCCTTTTTGACAAAAGATTCTTTACCACCACGAGTATTTTCCCTTTCTCTATAAATAAATCTTACACCATAATTATTACCTAAATGGTCTTCAAATCTGAAACCATATAAATCTCTTTTAGATTCTCCTTTCACTAATTTAATTTTTTCAGCATTAGATACATGCGAAGAATAACTACTTGCTACATTGTTTCCATACCTTGCTTTATCTTTAGTAGAGAATGTACCATATCCCCATTTTCCTGCAACATCTGTAAAACCGGGTACTCCAGTTGCTACTAAACCACCAAAATTTACTCTAGCGATAGCAGATTTACCAGTTCTTAAACCTTGAATTAAAGTAGAAGGTGAACCTTCAGATTCAAAAGACTTAGGAATTGAGGTATTATGCATTTGACCGCTAATCACGTCTGATATACTTTGTATTGTATGTTCTTCGTCTGTCCCATAGTCAGTAACAGCAATGACTTTATCTTCATTTTCATCCTCTAAATATTGTTGTAATGTTGTAATTGGTGCGAATGGTCTGCCATGTTTGTTAAGAGGCATAGGTGCAGGATGCATGTTTTCACCCTGTATATCTTCAGGTAAAGCCCAAAAGTTACGCCACCTACCACCATGACCAATAATAAATTCAGGTTGATATTCTGTTTGACCTTGACTATTATCTAACCAAACGCAGAAATTTCTACCACTTGCTCCCGGTACTGTGCTGTGTATAACTACAGTCCAACCATTAACGCCATTTCTATCGGTAACGGCTCTACCAATATGTGCTCTTAAATAACCCATATGTGTACCTTTTTGAGCAGATGAAAAACTCTGTTTAGTATCCCAAAACGGAGAAGGGTCATGAGCAGAACTGCCGTCACTTAACCTAGCATTCAACGCTGCATATTGATTAATTGTACGAACTATTTCTTCAGCGGCTTCTAAACTGTTTCTAGTTTTTAATCCTATAGAACCTGCATCTATGGATAGTCTTCTCACAAAGCCCATATCTTTCCACTGTGGTAAATGTTGCAACCTAGATTCTTCATGAGTATCTAACGATAATGTTTCACTTCTTATACCTTTTAATGATAAAAATGCAGGTATAACACGAGTACCATCAGGAGTATCAAAAAATGTTGAAGGGTCACGGAAAGAACAAGCAGCAGTTGCATTTCTTATTTTAATTAATTGACTAATAAAATCGTTGCCTTTTCTCCTAGATAATTTATGATAGTCGTCTGCTATCTTGGCAATTGAAACATGTGATGCGGTTTGAGGAGGTAAACTATTTGAAAAAGTGTAACCTGAAGAAGCACCTTGTGATGAATATTCAGTGTGTACAAAATGACCATGACCTTTACCATAAAGTCTTGAATACCTATTGTATTTCGGTGTAGTGTTTGCAGAAGATATGTAATTACTAGTTAAATTGGTAGCCTGTTTATTCGATAAATCGTGAGCATAAGCACTTTCAATAAATTTAGATTGTTGTGTAGAACGAATAAGGCGATTTTGGGAAGGATAACCATTAGCCACATCAATTTGTGTTGTCCAAGCACTAGGCGAAGAACCATTGTAAGAAGCAAGATAGGAATGTAAATCAGTTCGAGTTGTATCAGTATCTTTGACTACATATCTGTTCCAACCAATATGTGTTGTTTGTAATTCACTTTGTACTTGCATATGTAAATCTTGGAATGCAATAAACTCTCTATCATGGGCCACATCATATAACAACACCCTTGCATGACCTTCATCGGAGAGATAAGGGTCTACATAAGCAACCGTAGGTGCTTCTACTGCTGTTAATCCTAACGACTTGTAATTCTCTTCTATCGTTTTATTTACATGTTGAGCGAAATTTCTTGCAGTTTCTAAACAAGTGTTACCAATTAGGAAATTTTCTAAAGGTATACTATCTCTTGGATTTGAATTTAAATTACCTTCACCATTGTTAAAACCAGTCCAAACTTGTGCCTCATTTAACACACCTCTACTTTTGAAAAATAAACCTTCAGTTGCATGAGGGTTGTTGTACGACATGTTACCCCAAATTGTATCGCCATTTCTTAGACCACCCGAAGCATAAGGATTAACCCAAGTTTTATTCAATATAGCGTCTACATCATCAAAGTCATCACAACCTACACCTAATTTGTAATCAGTTATATTCCCATCAATTTCCCTCAAATCACTATCTGATAATGTAATGACTACACTGCTATTGTTATGAACAGCAATACTGTCTACTGTACCGATTGTGGCATAGACTTCTTGAGGTGATGTTTTGTGAGCGAAAAGAACATCTCCTTTTCTTACATTTAAACCAGATAAATCAAACAAACCTACATCATCTACGGGATTTACAGTTACTGTTTTATTAGTGGTAGAATAAGCAGTTATTGCTATATTAGTGTCTACTTTAACATTAGAAATTAACTCATTGGCTATACCCATTTTTTTATCGTTTGTGCCTGTGTATGATTCAAATGTAACATTACTTTTTGTAGATACAAAATTATCATAAAATACTCTTCTTCTTTTTCCTACAAGAGTCATTTTTTCTCCTGCTAACACAGAAAAATCTGGATAATTATTATTACCACCCAAAGCGTCTGCAACACTAAAAGCCTCATAATAATATAATATAATGCTGGTATTATCACCATTTACTATAAAATTATTGTCAAAATTTCTATATTGATTTAATGTCCCATAGTAATGAAATCTTAAAGTTTTTTTAGTTGATGGATGAACACATTGAACTTCGTAAAAAGTTTCTCCTGTTCCTGTAACTAAATCTGATAAATCATCAATACCTATATCGGGAAATAATTCCATGTCTTCATCACTTAATGTAATTTCTAATATACTCCCTTTTGTAACAGTAGTACCAATTACGTTAACGCTACCAATAACAGCAGATGCTCTTTTTGTTTGTATTTTTTCTGCGTGTGGATTGGTTTCAGGTCCTTCTTTAAACTCTATAGCACTAACATATTGTCTCATACCGTAATCAACATTACCACCTTGCGTCTTAACGCTCGCAGAATCATAATATGTATTACTTCTATCTTCATATTCTGAAGATGGTGTAAAACTATCAGATGCTAGTACTATAGCACCATCATTTGTGTTTGGACCTCCAACTGTTACAGGTGTACCAGCAATAGCATTTTGTCTAAAATTGGCAGACGGGTAGACTAATGTAAGAGTTTTAGTGTTTGTAGTTATCGCTGAATAAAAAGCCCAATCACCACTTGGTAAAAACACCTTTCTATATCTACTAGTGGTATTATTTTTTATTTGTTGATACTTGCCAGCAAGTACAGGTGTTGGAAATATATTAATATCTTTAACAACTAAATTATTTCCAGATAAACTTTCTATTACAGTGGATGTAAATGGGCTGTTATCGCCAAAACTATATGCAGATTCTACTTCTCTATCAGCAGGAGGTAAATCAATCGACCTTTTTCCTACCGGACTAGGATTGTAACTATGTGCAGTCATAGTGGCATCTAAATGTATTTTGAAAGAATTATTTGGTCCTACATGTTTGCCAAAAAATTGATTATCAAAAAATGGAATTTCTACCAATGCTCTTGTACTAGCGAATTGAGTACCTAATTGATAGTCATGATTAACACCATTCATTTTTTGAAACATACGGTCATTTACAGTTGACCCATTATCAATTAAACTCTCATCGCCAAAATCCGGTTCACTGTACACTGTTTTATTAATTTGAAGTATCGTTGAATCTGTATTAGAAATATAACCAATATAACGTAATAGAAGTTTAATTGAAGCAAATTCTGTACCATTGCTTGCTACATAATAACCATCGCCTATGTATGAAAGTGATTGAAAAATGAAAGTGTTGCCGGATTTACTTTGATAACGTGCTTTACTCCCATCTTCAAAATAAATGTAACCAACTTTTGGAAATCCATATGTACCCCAACTCTTCATATCATTAGAGTGGTTATTTAATGGTGATACAGTAATACTACCTCCACTAGTTGTATTCAAGTAATCTGCTCTTACTGAATATGACCTTCTTGAAGAAAATGGTAATCTACTAAGTTTACTTTCATTATAAGTAGGTTTAGTATCTACTGCACCTTGACCCGGACCACCTAAAGTGACTGTGACAACAGGGGCATTAGGTTCGATTTCTTTAACAATGTGAGAATCAGGACTACCTTTTCCTTTGAAGTCTATAGATTGTGATACAAAAGGAGTAAAAATACCTTCACATTCTATGACGGTAAAAGAGCCATCTTCATCGTTAGTTTCTTTTATACCTCTTATCACTGCCCTGTTAAGTAGATATAACAAACTCATTTGATTAACATCATTTGAATCATCTAAAGCATGTTTGATATGTGCCAACTGATTAGTTCTAGTCCTATCACAAGGTTGTATAATCAACGCCATGTCTGCTAAAGATGGATTCTCTACATCTATAATATTATCAATAACATCAAAGAACTCATGTATAGATGAAGATACTCCTGATACCCCTGTATCAAATTGACCGTCTGAAGGACTTCCAACGTTTACTTCAGGCTCTATTCTAGTTATGTTACTAGATGTTGTCAAATTTTTGCTAGTTTCAATTTTAGGAAAATAAACTTTATTGAAAATAGAAGGATGAGATTCATTTTGACTAGATGATTCTAAAACAATTTTAGGTGGCGAATTACCTACCAAACCTTGTGCATAAGGAGTAAAGTTTGCAGGTGTATAACTTTCATCTAAATCATCATCAGCATCATATCCTTCACTATTATCTCCAACTAACTCGTTAACGGCAAAGACATTTTCACTTTCTAAACTGTCAAACTCAACATAACCGCCGGGCGAATAAAGTGTTAAACTACCTAAAGAACTTATTTGACTAACAATAATGTCATATAGATATGCTGTACTATCACCATTGATAAAAGCAGTATTAGAAGCAGGTACAGTCTTTTCCACCATTAGTAAAGGTTGAGCAGTATTTACTCTTGTACTTCCATCGTAACTATTCATCGATGCTCCTGTTAAATCTATAGCATTATAATGGACTTCAATAAAAGGTGCATGATTATACGTACTTCTCAATATAGGTATATGTAATAAAGCAACTCTACTTTCTTTACTAGGGCGAAGATGATGCTTTCTTGTATTAGCATCAGGTGTAGTACCATATGTAGGTACTTGACCCTTTAACATAAAAGGTCTGTAATCAAATGTTGTACCACCTAAAGCAATTAATTTTTCTTTACCATCCGATACAGTAACATCTTGGAAATCATTGTAAACAGCAGTAACTGTAGAAGAATTGATGATGTTTTTTATACCATAAGTACCTGCATCTCTGTAGACATCAACTTCACTATTTACTGGAATTTGGTCTTTAATACCTTCTCTTGTATTATCATAAACCACATCTACTAAATCAACTTGACCTCCACCCTTTAAATCGATTATTTCTCTTTCTGCTCTTGGTAACATTCGTAAAAAAGTATGACCCTTAACATGATTTTTTGTATGCCTACCGCTATGTCCTATTTGATATCCTTCATCTAAAGTAGTAGGCCACAATGCAGCAAAAGGATTGTCTGTATCATTTACAGTAGTTGCCATGTTAGACGAAAATACAAATCCATGATTTTCTAAATTACTTTCGTCTATCACCATCTGCCCAGTTCTATCTATGGCTTGTGAAGAAAAGTGAGGGGGTTGATAAGGTCGACTAGTACCACTATCAATTAATAAATCAGCACCTAAAACAATAAATTTAGGTTTATCCAATTCATTATATGTATGTAAAAGACCTCTTTTTCCATTCGAGTTAGTAGCAAAATCAAGATGGATACTAGATATTGTTAATACCCCGGTATCAATATTTATACTTTCTAATCTAACTCTTTCAGGAGGTTTTTGACTAGGTTTCAAAGTATCTAAATTTATACCGTTAGGATTTAGTAACAAATTGTAAGGAACGTGTGGTACTGAATGAGAAGTAGTAGCAGTTTTTGTGCTTTGTGTAATTGTGTAATTACCGCTACTATAAGGAGATATTGTAAAATCTATAGTACCCGATGTTTGCGATGAACCTGTAAGTTCGGTAGCCAAAGATGCTGCATTTGCAGGAGAAAGATATATCGTTGTAGCATCTGCTGATGCAGAAAAATTAAGTGGATATACAGATTCTATGGGTGCAATTGGTTCTTCAAATCTATAAAGTAATAATGTATCATCTTTAACGGTAGGGACTTCACCTTGCACCATATCGTTTGTGAAAGAAGCACAAAGATGTATTGCTTCCATTATCCCTCTAAACTTTCCTCCTTTCCCACCAACAAATATAGGATTGTTGTTTTTCAACAAAATATAATTATCATTATACAAGGTTTGTTCTGCCATCAATATACCATTTATGTAAAGTTGAACTTTCTTTGAGTTGAAAGTAGCAATAACATGTATTAATGGTCTATGATTAATATTCAATGTTGTGGCATCATCATAACTGCTGTTAAATCTATTATATGAATCGTGTATACCTGTAAATGTAGAAGGTGGAAATATAGTACCGTCATACCCATTACTAGTCAAATAAGCAGTAGTTAATTGAATTGTTTCTATTTCATTTTTTTCAGTATCAAGTAAATTTAGATTGAAAATAGCAGGGCCGGGTGTGTCTACATTTCCTAAAGATAAACTAAAACAATTTTCTTTTTCTACTATTACTCCACCGCAATCAGGTACAACCCAAGCCTCTATAGTAATTTCATCTGTTAAACTTAATATGTTATCTGAACCGGAATTAGGATTAGAATTAAATAAACCTCTGCTAGTATTATCTGTACTAGAATTGCCTTGTGGTATTATTATACTATCAGTCACACCATCAAAAAAGAAAGCATGATTAGTAGTAGAAATAACAGGCATCTTAAAACATCCAATCGACTGGTAAAAATACCATTTTAAATCTATATACAGTTTCACCAGCATCATAATCTATTGAAAGTTTTTTGACAAAACCTTGTATACCTGTTGATTTATCTGTTTCTGAAAATTCTGTACCAACGGCCATAGCCGCTGTAGCACCTTTATTTTCCGGTGATTTATTGCGACCAGTAGGCATATGAAAATTTCTTGCAACATAAGTTTCATTGCCTACATTTACCATTGAATTAAATGGTATCTGTATACCTACTATGTAATCTCCACTATTATCTGTCGGTCTTACGAAACCATCATTTTCTCCATTCATTTTATACATTCTGAAATTTCTAATACTAAAATCTTTATTTCCTCTCAAACCACCAGTTCTTCTTGAGTTGTTTATGATACCGTACAAGTCTTGTACTTTATCACCTGCTGATTTTTTAATGCTATTAACACCACCTCTAAATATAGTCATTTGAGGTTTTTTTGTAGATGTGGTAGTACCTGTTCTTGGAGTGAAAATAGGTGTGTTGTTATTACCAATTTGACCACCTAGCACTTGAGTAATTTTAACTATAACATTTTGTCTAGTTTCACCAAACCGTGTCTCATCGAGTAATTCAGTGGTAAAAGAAGAAGAATATTCAGCATTAATGAAAGCCTGTATTGCAATTGCTAAAGATGCTCCTCTTACGGCATTATTACCACTCACATTAGTAATTATCTTAATAAATTTTTTAGTACCTAAATCTGTTATATTAGTATCATCGTCAGTAGTTGCAACTGTTGCAAAAGTGCCACTAGCATTGTCAGCCACTCTAACAAGAGGTATATATTTTGGATTACCGGAAGCATCTTTTAACGTGATGAGACACCTGTTCGATGCTATTATTTCATCACTATCAAAACTACTAACTACACTACCTAGTAAGTTGTTTAAATCGTTAGTTTTCACCCATACACTAGACACAGTAAATGCAAAGTTACTAACACTATTATTAATCATACAATTTATTTTTGCACTAGCACCTATACCTGCTGTTTCAATATTATCATCTACAAAAATTCCATCTATCATAATCTCAGCATTTTGCAAATTCAAATCAAGATTATATCTACCTCCACCACCAAAAGGTATGGAACTACTTCCTGCTTTTCTGATGGTTTCAAGAGTTATGCTGGTAGCATCCAATTCAGTAAAATCTCCATTTTCATGAATTAAACGAATAGGAGTACCTGCTGCAACCATTTATATCATCTTCCTCTAAAACTAACTTTTCTTTCCACTTCTTTTTCAATAGTTTTACTAATAGCATCTGCTAAGTCACCAGCCAAACCAGTAACATTTACGTTTATACCTAGTTGTTGCTTTGTAGCACCAACGGCATCACTAGCAACATCACTAGCAGCATCACGAGCGTCACCAGCAAAATTTGCTACACCTGAACCCACTTTATAGATTATAGAATCTTTTATTCTACTTTCTAATTTTTCTATACCGGACTCAACATCATTTTTAAAATTATCAAAATAACCTCTCATAGTGGCAAACAAATCAAAATCAAACAATGCTTTAAAATTTTCAAAATAACCTTCTAAAGTACTAAATAAATTAAAATCAAATAAAGGTCTTATTCTATTATTGTAAATGTCGCTTATTTTGTTAATTATATCGTTCCATACAGTAGAAATCTTATCACCCATTTTAAGAAATAGATTTATTATCGAACTTGCTTTGTCTGATAACCAATCAAATTTAGGTTTGATGTATTCATCATACCATCCTGCGAGTTTTTTATACACGTCATGTATTGCTTTACCCGCTTTGTTAAATGCATCTGCAAAAAACTGACCAATATTCTGTACACCACTACCTATTTGTGATACAGTTTTCATTACCGTTGCAGACATTCGTGCAACGCCGCCTAACGCACTCATCATAGAAACTAACGAAGACATTAGAACTCCTCCTCGTTCAAGAAGCCGTAGTCGAGGCTAATAGTTTCATTGTCATTTTGTGAAGATACTCTTGCTCTTTCACTTTCTTTTTCTTGTTCATCGTCAACCGCCAAAGCCCAAGATAAAGATTGTTGGAATGTTTTAATATCCATTTGATTCACTTCCATTAATGATATGTTATAATGTTTGGCTACTCTATATGCGAACAACTCAGTTTGTAAACGTAAATCATCAGATGTTTCTATAACTTTTTTCTTTAGAAACTTCTGAATCATTCGTTGTTCGCTTTGGTAAACCCCCCTTGCATTGCCTCGGCTAATTCTTCAGGTCTAGGTAAAACTGATGCTATTTGCTCACCAACATAAGTCGTTAGTTGCGTCATTTCTTGAGGAGTGAGAGAAGGATTGGTTTCTACTATCCAGTTTGCAAAAGCATATCTCCAATATGATTCTAAGTTTAAAGTGACTTCACCACCCGTCATATCGAACATTTCTTGTGCTGCTCGCTGTACATCTAAAAAAGTAATTTCTCTTATCCAAATCTCCATTATGGCATCTGGGTTATTAGGGTCTACTTTTATTTCGTGTTTTTCATTATTCTTCTTCGTCAATATTTGGTTCTTGTCCACTATCATTATTGTTCACTTCCTCGTTTACAGCCGCTTCAGCGGGGGCATCCGATGATTCCTCAACAGCCTCTTCCGAGGGGGCTTCGGTTTCATCATGTGGTTGTGTTTCTTCGGTAATACCTTCATCATCTCTCTTTAGTCTAAGAACGACTTGGGCTTTTGTACCTCGAATTGTTAGTCCACGTTCTCTGCATATATCTTGCAGTTCACGTATTGTCATAGAATTATAATCGATATCTACAGAAAAAGGTGAATCTATGACTTCTTCTACTTCTTCTACTTCTTCTGAAAGAACATCTTCTGCCGCTGTGACCCAAGCAGGTGCAGTCAACATAAGAAATAATTCTCTATCAATTGATTTTCTACTAGGTTGTGACATTAAGAAATTAAATTTATTTTTAGTCAAATCGACAGTTGAATAGTCATTTTTATGAATCCAATTTATGTAAGCACGTTTGCCGTGTTTTCGATAATATCTTACTTTTTGTATAGCCGTTAACATATTATCACCTAAGAATGTAGTACCGTGTCAGTTGCTAAAACTCTAATGTTTTTAGGCATGATTTTTAATGTGGCTCTGATAGCACCTTTATCTTCAGGTATTGGAAGTGGTGCTTCTACAATATAGTAATCGTCAGTAACTATGTCTATACTTTCTCTTGTAGCACCAGTACCTTGTTTAAGGAAAGATAATTGTATCATATCTGCATCAGTAGTGTCTGTAGTAGTTTCATCAAAGTTATGTACTGCTCTCCTCATATTATGATAGAATACAGGGTCGTCTACAACAATTTCCATATCAAGTTCGTATTCAGTTTTACCTTCAATTGAAAGTGAAGGATTTCTTGAACCAGCAAACGGAACTTGGTCTGTTGCAGAATCTGCTATATTTGAACCATTAATTACATAATGCTGTTCTACTCCAGTTTTTGCATTTAAGGTAAAAGATATGACTTGACCTAATGTTTGTCCGGCTACTTTTATTGTACCGTTGTAAAACATGAATGGTTTTTGAGTACCTTTTTCAATACCGGATTTCTTTCTTTTAATATCAGTTTCAGCAGTTTCTTCAAATAAACGATGAATATCGTATCTATCTCCTGCATTACTACCTTCTAATCTACCAGTATCAGTATAACAAAGAGCAGCATCAAAGTTAACTGTCATCCTAAGAGCAGCATCGTTATCAGCAGTAAGAACAAAATCTTTTACTTTACAACCACGAAATACACGAGTAAGTTGTTTAGAATCTGTTGCACCACCATCAGTTGCTTCAATTACTGCTGAACTATCTATATCTCTTCTTCTTATGCTAGTTTCTAATGAAAAAGAAGGGAGATGAGATTTAGAAAATATTAATTTTGAAACTGGATTTTGTAGATTACCATTAGATTCTCTATGAGGAGAACTAGTAGAATTGTCAGCAAGATATTTTATAAATTGAAGAGTACGACCTGTAGGATGTGAAAAATTTAATGGGCCATCTAGCCAAATAGTACCTGCACCACCTGTATCATGAATCGCTACAATTCTTCTCACTTCTTCAGGTCGAGCCTTTGTGATTATATTAGATGCACCTACAGTTGGGAATATACCATTTGTAGTTTCTTCTCTATAACTATTAATGTCAATATCATCATCAGAAGTTGCTACAATAACTACGTAATCTCCTGCAACTATATTACCACTAATAGTAGGTGCATTACTATCATCGCTACTATATATTATTCTACTAGCACCCGCTTCAACAGCACCGTTTAAGGCAAAAGCAGCACCACCAGCATGACCAGTAATATTTACTACTTCGTTACCTAATGCGTAGTACAACCATCGAGAATTATGTAAATTGTGTTCAAAAGACCCCCCTACATTGGTGAATCTACCCGGAACTTGTACAGCAACATCTCTTCCAAGACCAACTACATGATATCTTTTCAAATCAACTTTAGTTTCAGGTAATGCTATTACATTCATTATTCCAACAAACTGGTCAGTTAACACTCTTTCGGCAGAAGCATTTGCATTTGCAGCATATGTCATTGCTACATCCATACTTGGTGCAGTATAAGGTAAAATTTCTATAATTTCAGCAGTAGAAGCAGATGGACAATCATTATCATGTTTAGTTGTTAATCTAGGATGAATAGTCAGTTGTGTTTTACTGCCAACAACAGCGTGTTTTACTATTGTGAAGATAGAACCATTCGATGCATTATCATCTGCATAAAATCTATTTCCACTAGTTTGAGTCATACCGTGAAAACAAAGTTTTGCACCTACTAACATACCTATAGGATATTCTAAAATACCACCATTACAAGGTGTGTTAGCAGCACCTCCACTAAATTCTATTATACTCGTTTCATCTGAAGCCCAAGTTCCACTTGCTTTCGCAGTAAATATAAAACTTGAAGAATAGTCATGAGTTAATTTCATACCACTTTCGTGACCGAAAGAAATTTCTGATAAATCACCTTTATAGACTGTTGATGGCATAATTTTTCACCTCATGGTATTTGTTCTGCAAAGACTACGACCTCAATTTGAAAGGTCATTCGGAACAACATCTTGCTCCGGTCAGACAGGTCTGTACGGGTTTTATATACTAACCTATCGAAGTTAACCCCATCTCCTTTGCGATTTAGATGGGTACACCTCCTAATTTCATTCTCCATTTGCTGAAGTCTCTTTCTGCTTTTTGAAGTTCTAATGTCAACTGTAATATTTATTCTAGTGGTTACAAAATCATAAAGAATATCAGGTATTTCTTCGTTATGTGCAGTCTCAAATACTAAGACATAATCACTGTTTTGTAAATTTATACGCTTACCTCTTTCTGGAGAAGTTTCTGCAATATCTATAATTATAGGTTTGATATTTTCTGTGTTAGCCCTATTCCAGTTATCCTTGAACGTATCAATTACAACATCGAGACCTTCTTTGAATGTTGCAACCATTACTTCCTCACCTTTATCACTTTGTTAACTTCTACATGGTATTCATATAAATCAGGTATGATATTTTTACCGGATTTTTTTAATTTATATTCTTTCAATAAGGGTGATTCAGTTAGCATTCTTTTATCAACCACTTGTTCGATATCTTCTTCACTCAGTATGTCATTATATTTTTCTTGTGAAACTTTCATTTCTCTAAGACTAGGTGGGTATTGTGTAAAACCTTCATTCAATTCTTTTTGAAACTTCTTATCTTTAGTAAAATCTGCAATAAGAGAACGTTCAAATTCCTCTCTACTCTCTTTACCGAGCAAAGTTTCTCTCTTAACCAAAGAGAACCACCTCTTTATATCGAGCCATAGTTCTATCTACATCTGCTCTATATAGTTGTATTTTAGATGCTAAATCAACATTCTGCGAACCTTCGGGTATGAGTATACTCCTATCATCACTCATCAATAAATCAATAGCAACTAATTTTGTACAAGCATCTTCAATAGCCTGTTCAAGATATCTTTCACCATAGATGTAAGAAGTTTTAATTGCATTCCACTCAAAGAATGGATATGAATTGTTGAAGTAAATTATACCCATTTCGTGGTCAAGCCACCAATCTCTCAACCTACCTTGGTCTCCACTAGAACTCCCGCCTTGTAAATCTACAACTAAAGAATGTTGAGTAAGAGCACCACCAATAGCGGATAAATCACTACCAACTACAATTGTACATCCTGTAAAAGTTGTCGATGTTTTTCCTGTGTAACTGAAAACATCCCCACTAGCATCAACAACAACTCCAGCATCAACAAAACCATTAGTACTATCTACTGTAATAGTTGTACTATTAAGACTACTAAATGTAGCATTAGCCTGTGTAGTTTGATTAATGCTTATGTTGGAATTAGTAGTTACTATACTACAAGTTTCTCCGCCTTTTGTACCTCTCATGCTAGTAACTTTGACTATACCTGTACCATAATCAGAATTGGCTGAAGCATAAAATTCGTTATGAAGTGCAACATTAGCGGTATTACCTTCAAGTGTAAAAGCAGGACTAAAATCAATAGCAGCCTTACTTACTCTATTTTCTTTGTTAATTAAGTCTGCAAGATTTTGTGCACTAGTAATTTTGTCAAAAGCACTTCTCCATTGATTAGTACCAGTACCTATAGTTAGTGTAGCAGCACTACCATTACCCGGAGACATAACAATAGAACCAGAAAGTGCTTGTACGCTGTCAGGGATATGTATACGTGCTTCTGCCGCACCAATTTCTCTATAGTCATCTCCTTGCCATAGTTCAAGCCTCAATATTTGTTGAACATTTCTAAAAAGCAGAGGAGTCGTTCCTACGTAATCTGTATAGTATCTACGCCTGTAAGGTTTGTATGTATCGAAATTAATATATTCTGCACTAACAAGGTAGGGTCTCCAAGCATTATGAGTTTCATTATCTATCTTGTCTTGCATACGTTTTATGATAGTCTCTACTTTTGTTTTAGTAAGACCTCTTGTTCTACCATCGGAAAAAGATGCTTGATTCTGCACATAACCGTTATCTGTTGTTTCATACAAACCGGGATTAATT
>Ga0208158_1000207_pt1 | contig 23871 bp, 45 predicted proteins | sample 8_EtaG_FD_184081 | JGI IMG/M metagenome (GOLD analysis project Ga0208158, IMG submission 184081) | Marine viral communities from the Subarctic Pacific Ocean - 8_ETSP_OMZ_AT15162 metaG (SPAdes) (version 2) | ecosystem: Environmental > Aquatic > Marine > Oceanic | place: Pacific Ocean | collected...
ATTCGTAGCTGTTAAAGATGCAGACACTGAAACTCGTCTTTCAGGAAAAGCTGGTGGAAGTATTGCAGTATCTGAATCTACAGATATCTACGGTGAAGTATCTTTCCTTACAGGTGAAGAGGAAGAAGATTTTGGGTCAGGCGGAAAGCTAGGTGTTAAGTACAGCTTCTAAATTCTAGATTTTTCTTATTAAACCGTTCATACTGTATTGAGTATGGGCGGTTTTTTATGAGAGACTTGAGTCGAAGAATAATTGACTCCAGCATGAGCCAAATATTCATTAGTATGCCTGGAGAAAACAAAGAAAGCTAGAATAGGGAGTGTTAGACTGTCTTCTTTCTTGTGCCAAATAATCAAGGCTATCAAATGCGGATGGCTGGGAATGAGGCAGTATTAAATCTGCTAAATAAACAACAAGCTGAGAACGTTCAAACTGTTGCATTGGGTAACTCAATGATCAATAGTGGTTTTCCTGTTCAAGGTTTAAGTGATGTGCCTAATACACCAATAGCACCTCAAGCTCCTCTCGTCAGTGGCAACCTAAAAGTAGATGATCAAGGTATTTACGGAGTAAAAGGATCTTTACAAACTCCGATCAATCAAAAGAAAGATATTAATTTTAGTGGTGGAGTAGACGTTAATTTCCCTTATCAAGACAAAGGTCAAGATCCTTTCGGAGGTGAATTCACAATGGACAATCCTGGATCAATAACAGGACAAGCAGGTATATCAAAGATAGATCCACGAACTGGAGGTGGCTTTAACCTAGGTATTGACTACAGGCCTCGTGGTGGTGGATTTGGCATGCAAGGTGGCTTCACTCACAATTTTTAATCATGATGAATTTTGCTAACGACAGAGAAGAAGTTCAATCATTGCTAGCTTCAATGTTTGCTATACCTGGTCAAAGCCCAGGTGACGACAGGTCTAAAGAACCTTATGACAAGGATTGGCCTGCCCCTGCACCACTTGCACCTAAATTGGCTGATGCAAATATAGTTGGCTACGAAGACTGGACTACAGACGGACCGGTAGAACAAGGTCCTATTCCTTCTCTTCTAAATACCCAATCTATTGATCAAGGAAAATTAAAAACTTTAATGGATGAAATAGCAGATATGAGAAGAAGAGGTGTTTTCCTGTGAATGAAGATTTTAAAAAAATATTAGATGCCCTTGATAATCTCATGGGAGCAAAAGGTGCAGGCGAAGGTATTTGGCGTGCTGCTGAATTAGGAGACGTAACAGCAAGAGCCTTGGTTGGTAAGGCTATGAGAGATATAGATAAGTTGCAAGAAATGACAGGTCCGCAGATGTATAAAAATATTGAAGCAGCAGAAATTAAAGCCATTGCAGAAAGAGCTGGCGTCAGCGAAAATGAAATATTACAACGACTTGCTTCAAGAGATATTACTGAAGATAGAGGCGGTGGAGTTCCTGGGGATTTTCCTAAGTCATACACAACAGATCAAGTTCCTAGGGGAGCTTTTGCAGATCAAGACCAAAAGAATGTCTATCAATACGATGATCCTAGTGTCTTGCTGAATCAAGGGACAGGCACTAAAAAAGCACAAGATCAACTCGAAAAATATAGAGCATCTTTGACGGCAAGAGGTGATATTGCTGGTGGTGATGCAAGGTTAGTGTCTGATGCGTTAATAGATGATTTATTTCAGACAAATCCTGCTACTCGTTACAATCCTGCTGAAGGTGTTTACGACACCGCAAGAGAAACAGCAGACTTTGACTTGGCTTATGTTAAAGCACGTGAATTAGGTTTAAGCGATCAGGACGCTAAAGCTATGGCTCGTCTTAAGGTCGGCCAACCAACAACAGAAGCAACGGCTGACGGACAGAGGAGACAAGCAAGAGCAGATACTCCTATGACCGATCATCGCAAGATGATGACCAAAATGGCAATATTAAATGCCAGTCAAAGTGATGATCCTACCTTTGACCCAATGAATATAGGAGAGGATATGAGAGAATATAAAGCTCCTGTTGCTCCTGAATCTGAAGTTGCTGCTGGTCCTAGCACTCCCGTAAGAGATCCTGCTGAACCTGCTGATACCGCACCTCGTGATGTGATTAGTGATCCTGTCTATCAAAAAAGCTTACGTGGACGTAAAGCTATGAAGTGGGGAGCAGGACATACAGCAGCTAGTTTGCTTGCAGGGTTGGGCGGTTTGTACGGTTTATCAGAAATTTACGATTACGATTAATAAACAACATCAAAAATTAATCCGCCTTGCGAGGAAGGCAGAGAAATGCATGTCTCGAGACGAGGCACAGAAAATTATTAAAAAGGCTAAAAAAGCCTACAAAAAATTATCTCATGCTCATGAATGAATTAGCAGACCCGTCAACAATTCAATTAGCTTTTCTATTTCCATTTTTACCTGTTATATCTGTATTCATCGTTAGCATTCTTATGCTTGGTGAATTACCTTTCAAGGATGACGATGACGACGATGATGACAGAGGAACACTAGTGCCTGCGTATTACCCAACTTAAAACGTCTACTATTAATGTAGATTAATCAAATGAAATGGCTACTACGGCAGATAAGAAAATTCCACAAGAGGAAGAGCCGAAGAAGAAGGGTGTCTTTCAGGCGTTGAAAGAAAAATTAGACGATAAGGAGGAACAGTTTGAGTACATCTCAGTTTTAGTGAGACTGGTAGTAGTTGCTTGGTCCGGGGCATTAGTGACCCTAAATTATTTGCCAGAGATTCCTGGGTTGACGTCAGGGGAAAAACAGGATATAACTTTTCCGGCGTCTCTCCTGGCTTCGTCGCTTGCAAGTTTTGGCCTGGAGAAGAGTGCTAAAAAACAAGGAGATGGTACTTATAATGTGAATCCAGATGATAAGCCGCTAAGCAAGAAAGAATTACTATCTTTATTAGGCAATCAGAGTAGTGGTTACCAAACAATTAGAGTTGAGCAGCCAATTAGAATATTAGGTGCAGAAGTTGTAGACTCTTCTAAGAAATCATGACTTGCGACAATCCTTCACATGTAGATGCGTCTCAAGAGACTCGTCTTACAGTACAAGCTCTTAAGATCGAAAGACTGGAAGAGAAGCAAGATGAGTTGCGTGAACGTCTTAAGGCTGTAGAGAAGTGGGTTATAGGTGCGGCAGCAGTACTAGCAGCAGGCGTTACATTGATAGGATTTGCTACTAATATATCGAAAGCATACTTATGACAGAAATGACGATTGATCCTCAACTAGTCTTTTTTATAGGTGGTTTAGTAGTCATCACCTTGGCATCTATCACGTATGGAATTTATTTGACGTTTGGTGGAGGATCAAAACAATTGAGAGACACAATTGATGAACATGCCAAAATGCACGAACTAGGTATCGCACATGGACATGGTGATTCCAGACTTAGAAAAGACTGAGTTGATTACTAAAGAATGTAACTGTGCTCATTGTCAAGAGATTAAAAGGCAACAGTATCGTATGCAACATTGGCAAAAGGAAAAAATCTGTAGCGAAAAATAATTACCTACTATAGAGAAAGACATTTGAATCCTTTCTATGAAGCGCATAGTTTTACCAGCGCTGTTACTTGCATCGGTTGCAGCACCTGCGATGGCAGATATCACTCATAGTCTGAGTTCTTCAGTGCAGCTCACTGTGGATGGCGCTAGCTCAGTTGCAACAAGGCTGGGTTCGACTTACGCGGTAAGCGGTACAAATATTAAAGTTGGCACTGGCAATAATGATTCGTTTGGTGGATTGACAGCCGGATCGGCCACTGCAGCAGCGACCATGACGGCTGGGACCTACGTGCAAAATACCCCCGGAAATCAGTTCAGTTTTTCCGAAAGTTGGCTCCAAGGAGACGCCATACCTGGTATTAACGCCGGTTCAACCGTGTCAACCACAACCGGACAAGTCGCATCTATTCCGGCTTTTGGGTCGACTACGACTTTTGCCGGAGGAACAAAAGGTACCTTAGCTGGTGGAGTTTCGAGTTTAGCTGGTGGAACAATTACGTCTCTAACCGCCGGCGGATCCGGTACAACTGCTATTGGACAATTTATATCTACTCTTAATGTAAAGTAGATGTCATATGTCTACTCATGCATCCGAGAAACTGGTTGCCCCGATTGTTGGCGCCATATCGAAATTAAAGTATGTCGCAATTGCGGCGGGTGTCTTTGTCATACCTGCAGGTGCGGTTCCGGTAGTACCAAATTTTTCATCCGGCCAGCTCACACAAACAACAACTTCGCGGTCTGTGATATCTGAGGCGATAGTTTCAGAAGACTATGCGACTGGTTGGCAGTATACGGTAAGTGGAACAGGTATAAATTTAAATGGTGCATCTATTGAACCAGGTGCCATAATCAATACAAATACAACTTCTGCGTCAGGAATAACTACTAAATGGACAGGCTTAGACGTAAACAACAAGCCAAATTGGACGCTGACTCAGCCAGGGGGTTCGTTCCAATTTCAATCCAGTTATTCAGGACCCGGACTTCAGAATCGCACGACCATAACGAGGACCATAGAAACGGACACAACGATAGAATCGGTTTCCGTATTTTCTCAGTGATACCAAGGGTTCTCGGCATATTAATGCTAATCCCTTTTTGTCCTGTCGTCAAGGCAAGTGATGTGGGAGGAATATCAGCTACATCTAATCCGGTGGCTAACTCTTCCGGCCAAGCGAATGTCAATGCATATCAAGTGTTGACAGGAAATTTCATGCAATCAGGTTTTACAAATGGTGTGGTCTGTCAATCCGAGACATTAACAATATCTCCTTACGTGGGTCGTTCTGCAAATATTAAGAAACCATTCTTTGAGACTTACGAAGATCCGGTATACGACGTCAGAGATATAGATGGTGACGGTGCTCCCGACAACCCTGGGAATATCCTTTGGTATAAAACAGTTCAAACTCTACAGAAAGACAACTATTCTCTCAACATGGGGGTGACTGCTCAATGGAGTAGACCCTTAGATCAGAAGATGATGTCTCTTTGCAAAGACGCTGCTGCGACTGAAATAGCCCTAAGAAAGGCAACATTAAATTTACGAGTCTTAGACTATGAAATTTCTAGACTCAAGCATTGTGGAAATCTAGCTAAGGAGGGCATAGTATGGGATCCGACCAGCAAATATAAAGTTATATGTGAGGACGTTTTATTAACTTCGCCTCCTGGGGTTTTATTAAATCACAGTCATTCAATAGATCCTATTACTTTCGACTCTTCCTCTGTTCAATCATCCTCTCTCGAACAGACAGAATCTTCTCTTTCTTCCGAAGCTTCTTCAGAATCGTCTTCGTCACTTTCTTCGCTAGAGGTTTCACAACCTTCATCAAGTACTGCTGGAGAGGTTGGCCCACTAGGGCCACCCCTAGAGTTGCGCCTACAGCTATCGAAGTAGTGTTGAGAATAGTCTGAGGAGGAGGAGTATAGTTATTGATGACATTAAGTAAGGCTATATCCTCATACAGAGTGATACATTCGCCTGCAGAGTTCTCTTCGTAACCTTTTACGATCTTCGTGCCGTATTTGCCATAGGCTCCCGGAGGGGGGCTTCCTGGTCGTGGACAGGGAAGCTTAACATCAGGAGGTTTGATAGCGTTACTATCAAGACCAGGAAGATTAGGGTTTTGAGCTGCTCCATCTGTAGTCGATTCATTCTTTTCCGTCGATTGATTATTTCCTAAGCCACTAACTGCCCCTAGATTGGGTTGATTATCCATAGGAATAACGACTAATTCTTTGCTTGGATCGAACTCGGGAGGGTTGAAGTAAGGCATCCCTGGCCCTGTGCATAGAGTTAGTGTTCCTTGGGGATCATCTTCTATTAACTTGTTATTGCCTTGTGTCTCTCTGGCTTCTACGCAACCAGGCATCTCTACGGTTGGGAAACCTATCTGAAGAGTTACAGGCGGTGCTTGAGGAATACTTAAAGGTAAATCAATCGCCCATGTCGGAACCTGTGGGACGTATATCTCCCGTACTCCGATCCGAGGGATAGAACCCACTGATCTTACTTACGAACTGGCATAACTCCCCCAGTGGCACTAGGAATAGATAAAAAACTGCTAGAGCCGTTAGAAGGACTGCCACCGAAACCAGGTAATGCACCCTTGATTTGAGATTCGACCAAAGGTCCGACTTGTTCAATTAATGCCTTTTTAATTTTTTCTTTAGCGGCTGGAGATTTGAGGTAGAAATACCCTGCAATCGTTCCACCCACAAGGCTCCCAGATAATGCCAAGCTTGCAACAGCAAGAATAGTTGGAAGGTTTTTCATGAGATTTTGGGTGCCATTTCTAATCTTAGGTGATTTTGCGTAGTGAACACAAAAAACATACCTACTGACGATTGTAGCGTGGTATTAATTGAACTCGTCATTTGACACCAGAACACTGGGGCAGTTACGTGTTTGGTCTAGTAGACCTTTCAGGTAAAGCCGCTCGCAAACGTTTCCGTCAGTCAATCAAAGACGAATGGGGGTGTTGCGCTTATTGTGGGAAGAATCAAATTCACCTAACATTAGATCACATACGGCCAAGAGTCCGTGGTGGCAGTAGTATGAGATCTAATTTGATCCCTGCTTGCGTTCAATGCAACTCTCAAAAAGGCTCGGCAGAGTGGAAGGCATGGTTTGAAAACCAAGTATTCTTCTCAGCCGCAAGAGCTGCCAGAATCGAAGTATGGACTAAACCTCGTACTTACGAAGTCTGGGAACATTGGTTTTTAGCAGGAGGTAATGATGACTCTGAATGCAGACTTGACACAGGAACAAAACTTCTTCCTTCATCGAATAGCTCTGGAAGCGCAGTCGTATTCTCGAGACGAGCTTATAGAAGCGTTACTCGATTGCTGGGAGGCGAAGTTCAGGCAGAAGCAAACCTTTGTTGTGAGTAGCAAAGAAGCTGGCTTTAGTTTTAATCTCAACGAAGGTATAGCTGTCATGCCAGAGACAGTAGTAGAAGAATTCGAGAAGGCTAATGGACATGCTCCTACATGGGAAGACGCTGAAGATTACTTAGAAAATATTCAAGAAAACGTGTCGATGGAATTAGATATGGATGCTATCGTCCTTGAACCTGGAGAGTAATGTAGATACACTATTAAAAAATCGGATTAATTTAATGGAAGGTATCATTGCAGCGGTCATAACTACAACTGTTGGAATACTATGTGGGCAAACAGTTATAGGTCAAGTTAAAACAAAACTTGGTAAAAACAAAATCAATTCAAGTTGGCAATCTAAGATAGAACGACGCATCGAAAATATTGAACGCACCACGGATGGACTAGTAGGAGAGTTACCCAAACTGATAGGAAGACAAGAAGTAGCAGATGCTTTAAATAAAGTCCCTCCCATCGTTATGCAAGCAGTACAACAAGAAATGGGTCAAACTCGAACCGTACCTAATCAAAGAAATGCACCTCCTCAGTTAACTGCAGACCAGCTACGATCATTACAGGCTCACGAGCAAAGTATGAAAGCAATGCAAGATGCGGCTGCCTTGCTAGATAAATTTGAGAATCAACAGCCTATTGACTATCAACGTCCGTTCCCAACAGGAGAGCAATCATGAACGACATGAGCATGAGGTTGACTGAACCAGTAGAAGAAGCTTTGAACGAAGCTCAACGAGACTTGCGTGAAGCATTAGCTTTTGCTGCTAGATCTGAGAAGCCTTATATCAGCAAGCATATTGCTGATATCTTGCTAAAGATTGATACTTTGTTAGATATTTCTAAAGTAATCAAGCAAGTAGAAGAATCATCTTCGTGAAGAAAATACCTTTTAGTGATTGCATTTGTCATACACAGGTTGCAAGTCATAGCGAAATTAAAGATAACATTTTAATTGAGATAGATAAAGCTGATACTTATAAACCTAAAGTCACAGATGGATTATCTTTCTCTAAGATTGACTGGGCTGCGGCTACCTCTCCTGACAGGCCATGGGTTCAAATTTTCTTGCCTGTATTTAACGAGTTAATAGGAAACATAACGAAAGAGTTAGGATATTCAGGATATGAAATTATGGGCATATGGTTTCAGCAATACTCAGAAGGTGATAGCCATTGTTGGCATACCCATGACGGCCATTTCACAGGGGTATATTATTTGGAATATCCACAAGGTTGCGGCAAAACACGTATACGATCTCCCTACGACTGTAAAGAAATAGAGGTAGAAGCAGAAGAAGGTGATTTAATTGTATTTCCTTCTCATTGGATTCATCAAGGTACGACTAATTTAACAAATAGAAAAACAATAATATCATACAATTTCGAGATACGTTGTCCTAGTAGGCTTTAGCTGTTATCTTCCATCTCCTTTTGTAAAGGTTTCTGAGTCGGGTCCTGTGAATCGATCATCGGTTCCCCATCCATTTCGTTGGTATTCCATAAGGAAGAGGAGGCAGCATCCTGCGTGGGCAAGATGAGAGTGTCCTGTTTCGGGGTCATTATCTTCTCCTCTCCACCAGGCAAAGAGGTGTCTACATAGCGCGGCAAAGTAACGCCCCCACTCAGTTCCCCTACACCAATTATTAGAGCTATACTTTCGAGCGCCGTAGCCGAGAACGTCAGCGATGTCTCCAACAGCTTGCCAAGGGACGAGATCAAAACGTGTTTTCTCCATCTATACTTTCATTTTGCCTAGGATAGAAAAGGAAGCAAGTTCTAACAAGTCTTGAAAGGAAATCCAAGTGCGCCTTATAGATATAGAGACACTAAACCTTTAGTGCGTAAATATTTAGCACAAACTCGCAAGCTTGCTAAAGATGCTCAGTCTTATGGCGGCAGTACAGGAGGAAGAAAAAGTTTAGATTCCCAAGGCAGAGGAATGGTTACCCTCAGTGCCAGATCCGCTGAAGCTGCCGAAAGAGGTAAAGTATTTGCGGAGTCAGGCAGAGGTGCCTTGGGTGCAAGACAATCTATATGGGAAGTAAAGAAAGATCTTTACCCTGACTTAGGTACTTGAGATATAGCAGAAGCTTCTACTAATTTATTAGTTAAAGCTTTTAAAGATAATCGACTATTTCTTTTCGTTGAGTTGTAATGCAATAAATCTTGCGCTGTGAAATCTTCAATCATAAAACGACAAGTCTTACCAGAGTTCCAATTCTCATCAGTATCACTTGGATCCCACCATAAGACAAATTCATACGGCGACTCTGTAGTAGCTTTATAGTTTGGTAAAGATTGATGAAGTTTATGAACTCTGCCAGCTAGTTCGATAATATTGTTGTAAATATCTTCAGAGAGTAATGCATGTTGTGCAATGTCGTCAGGGAGGGCGTCCTTCCATGTGATCCACGAGTCGTAAATGATTGCTCTAATCGTCAAAAATTTTTGCCCTGTTGGATTGACGAAAGTCGTAGGGGAATTTTCGAAGAGGGGATCAACTATAGACATTCAGGCACGATAGTTATATGGTTTTTTCATTGTCACTTTGTAGGATTTCTCCCAGTCTTTACTACCACTGTATTCGTTAAATATAATTCTGCCCAAAGGATTAAAGGCGGTATGAAATCGAGAGACCATGGCATCGAACTGTTGATGATCTTCTGGAGGTGGCAGATAGATAATGGCCGACCAATTTGATGGTGCAACTCCTCTGAAAACTTCTAGTTCGTCGTCCCACCATGTCGGTCTTAAACGTCGAAACGGTATACACATGGGAAAGTCCCATACCCAAGGTGCTCTGATAATGGATTCGTTATGAGCCAACCATAATATTGCATGTTCTATATTTCCTTTTTGATATTCATTAAGAGTCTTATTAATTAAACGTCTAGTTAAAGCCGCACCAGCAGGAGCTCCTACGAATACACGTTTGCGAGAAGGCTCATCCCATTCAGTATTAATAATATCTTCTAGAGACAAATCATCTCTATCGTAATAACGAGCTGCTTGTACTAAGCGATTAATATCTTTAGTCGAATAAGGGTCAAGATCAATAGATCCTAAGACAGATCTGGCTGCTTTAACTACATCGATGGGAGGAGCTAGGTTGCACTTGTCCGGTCTTTCTGTAGCTAATTCACCCATTTATAAATCGTCCATCATTTCTTGAATTTTCTTAGCTGGCATGTCTCTCATTATTCGACTTACTGACCCTCCTGAATTATCCAGAAATAAAATAACAATGTGTTGGTTAGCGTTAGAATCTCTGATTGTTTTTAAAGCATCTTTAATAAACTCTTCTACAACAGTATCTTTAGAATTCATAGCGTCTACTAAGTCTTTTTCTAACGAATCAACTGTGACGTAATTATTTATATTATCCTCTTTAGGATTTTTCAAATTAACAATCAAAGCACCTTCACCCATAAGGGAATAAAGCTTATCATATTTAGCTATTAAGTCAGAAATAATTGCCTCGCAAATTCTGACATTTAATTCTTTAGATGCTTTTTTATTGGAAGAAGCAACTGTTTTGTCTATTAATTCTGGAAAGAATTTAACTAATAATTCAAGAGGCTTGGGTCTTGCCATGTGCAATAGTGCTGCGTTGATAGTCTACAAGTAAAAGATCTGTTGCTTCCTCTATTCGACGCGCTACGGGTAGATATTGTTGAAACTTAGGGTCTCGAGATATTTGATCTACAAGATCACTGCATCCATCATGGATTAATGCAAGTTCGTAAATTGAATTCATTTAAACTCTTAAATCTAATTTTGATCTGTGTTGTGTAGACCACCAAGTATATACTTGAGGTATCCAAGAATTAATGTGATCAGCAATCTTAGATACTAAGTCTTGCATTTCGTAAGACTTGTGAGGCCTTGAATGACTGTCTAATAATTGAAGCCATGAACGCAGACTACCTGAAGCTACTGATTTTTGCAATGTATTAGTTGTGAGCCATTGACTTGTATGATGGCTCCCCACCCCTATCTCTTTTCTTGATTTAATATCAAACGCAGTTGACAATCCAAAAGCTAATTGCTCTTGCCTGTCTTCTTCAGTCCAAGGATGTCTATGCCCTGTGTGATCAGGGTAATTCCCTGGAGGTCTTGCTGAGAATAAATCTTCTAAGTCAGTTGACTTCTCTGTAATAGCTAATTGAGTTCCTTCAGCAACTTCTCCTAAAGATTGATTCGTAAAAGTAATCAATTTAGTTTCAGCAGCAAGTTCATATAAGGTTGCAATATCTGCATGAATCTCGAAAGATATAACAGGATGTTCTAAGGGCGAGTAAGCACTCCAAGATGGAATCCTATTACTAGATTGCAAATAATGTTCTGCTATATAGTGACCACAAGAATCTTCCGAATATTGAGTAGGCTCACCTTCTTGTTCTTCTGGCAGGGAACCTCCAAAGCGAGCATTGTATAAAGCTGCGTAAATTAAACGCTGCGGCATCTCTGTAGCTGACAGCTTCTTGACAGCACAGTTTTTGGAAAACTCCACAAAGGTATTACGATTTCTTCGTAGAGGATAGGAAGAAATTCCTATGGACGCAAGCCTTAGTAGGCCAATTTATTATTACGTTTTATTAAGCTTAATTAATCGTCTTTATCACCGTACATTTTGTCCCAATAATAATCAAACTGTTCCTTAGGATCTTGATATTCAGGTAATGAAATATTGATACCAGTAACATTGCCTGAAGCGTCTCTGTTAAATAGACGATTCATTGCGACATTATTGGAGTAACCTATTTCTGCTGTACCTAGATCAGTAGTTCTTTTCCAATTAGGAAGGAATCGACCATAAAAATCATCGGTCATTCTGTTCCCAGCGCTAACGGCTGCGCTAATACCAGGAGACTTAGGATCTATTTTGTACTCAGGAGCTGTATTAGGATTGAATTTTCCCCAATCTATATTTCTCCAATCTTCGTTAGGATCTTTTTTTTTTGGAGTGTCATCGACGTCATTATCGTCTTCGTCAATGATGATTGGTTTTCTACCATCAATGAGACCGTCGTCACCTGCTTGATATGTTTTATATTCGTCTGAACGTCTAATGTTGTCTAAGACTTGATCTCTAGTTTGTACAGGTCTATCTGATCCATACGTTAAATCTTCCTTACCTGAACCTGCGCCACGAAGATCTCCCATCCAGTGCTCTCTACCTTCTGTACCTAAGTCTCTGCCGAGTTCTGTTTGGTACGTATCAGCAAGCCATTTCTCATCGCTACGTCGAATGTTAGATAAAACTTCGTTACGTGTAGCTCCTTTAGCTATGTCGTCAGCCCAATACTTAAGGCCTTCAGCATCTGCTTCTCTGCCTAGCTCTGCCCTGTAGACATCTTTCAACCAATTTTGCGTTCTTTCTTTTGCTGTTGCGGCAGGAATTACAGGGTCTGACATTTTTTCTTGAACTTTATATAACTATATATTAACTACTATTTCATAGTGTCAATAACTAAGTTCTCATCTTTCGGAGCAAGTCTTCATAGTTGGAAACTGCTCCACCTGGTGTGCCGTCTAAAAATCCATAGAATCTTGATTTACGTTCAGCCGGGACAGTTTGATTTAATGAGCTTTGATATTGACCCGAAGTTACGAATGGAATACTGCCTAGTTGTTCCATAGGGGTTAAGTCTATTCCTAATCTTCTTCCAGGATTGACGCCTATTTTCATCCAGTCGTCCATGCGAATCGGCATTGGATCATCATCTTTAGATCCATAGCCACGTCCTCCAACTTTAGGCTCTGGTGTTCTCAGAGGATTAGCATTCTCCTCCCAATCTTTTCTTTGATCTAAAAGCTCCTTATCAGGGGTAATAACTACTGGGTCAGGTGTAACAGGGTTGACTACCACTTCTTCTTCTTTTTCTTTTTCTACTACTGCTGGAATACCTTGGTATCTATAGATATTCCAGTAATCGTCATCACCATCTTCTTCCATTCTTTCGAAACGGGCTTTACCCGAGGTTCTCAGGTCGATATCAAAATCATCCCAACCTCCGTCAGCTCTTAATAAAAGATCGTCTCCATCAAAAGCTAAATCGTTGTCCCTCATATAACGAGCATTTGGGTCTAACTTGATTCCGCCTGAGGTTCCCGCTTCTGCTAACGAAGCAGCCACAGCATCCCCGCTATAGGCGAACCTGCCCCAGTCATCTCCACGATCATTAAATATGTTTTTATATTCGTCGTAGCTTAAGGACTTGTCGTCACCTGCCGAGCTTATTATTTGATCGTAAATATGTTTATTTCTAGCTTTTTCTTTTGCGTCCTTAGTTTGCCAACCTTGGGAACGATAATAAGCGTCTTGGTCTTTAGCAAATGATGCTGCCATTACTTCATTCTCTGAGCAATTCAATACATCTATATTAGATCATTCATTCTTGCGTCTTGAAATTTAAAGCGTGAATACTCATCGGATCGACAGGACCGTTAGAAGCAAGCCTGAAGTCAATCCAAATTTTATTAGCTTTTTGAATCTTTTCGAATCGCTTAGGATCTTTATCGTATGTTGTCTCTAAAAATAATTGTGTCTCACCAAGTAATTTATTGGAATTAAACTCTAAATCTATAGTTTGTAAGTGACGGTCTTGGAAATAATGTGGAACGCCTTTAACTCTTAAGTGCAAAGGGTTACAGCAATTATGGTCACCACAAATAGGTTTGATAGGTAGTCGACCAACGTCTCCCCAAGTAAACCAAACAGCACATCGTTGTGCCGAATATTGTCTACCTGATCCCCAGTGTCTTGGCATAGCAAAATAACTAGAGTTCGACCTTGAATGATACTTACCTCTCCAAGGCCAACATTCATTGGGTCCTCTTATCTCTACAAACGACCAAAATTCTAGGAATCTTCGTCTGTATTTCTTTTCGATGCGATGAACATCTAAAGATAAACGTCCTTCAGTTAAAGCACTAATACATCTAACGCAAGAATGACTGTCGTTATATCTCGGTACTCGACCATCTTTCGATCCAATGTTGTGATCTGAGTGAAAGCATACAGGTCCTCCTTCTATTTCAGAATGAAGTTTAGGAGGCAAAGCCCATTGAGCCATATTTAAATATTTAAAGGGAATCCTTTGGGCGGCTTGTATTCTCCACCCATGACAATTAATTGTTCCTCTTGTGGTTTTAAAGTTACTTGAACTTCAGGCCAAAGTTCTTTGCGAGTGCTTTGTTCTATGGCAACAGGAACGAGCTTATTATATGGACTGCTGACAATAAAGCCATCCCTGCCGTCGACATTATTTGTGACGCGTTGACCTAATTTAAAGATTGACATCTCATTTTTATGGAATATTTAATTGTTACGATAGTTTAAGTTTGTTCTTCAAGTTCTTCAACCTCACTAATATCTCCATCCATAGGAATTCTCTGAACAGACACACCAGCTTCTACGCACATTTCTCTTGCTTTGTCGAAAGACTCTTGCCATCTATAAGGCTCAACATAATCTGGAACAATAATTTTAGCGATGTCTGCTTGGATTAAAACTGCGGCACAATTACTGCAAGTCATTAATGGCCAAATATACATAGTCGATCCAGCTAGGCATACTCCATTTCGAGCGGCAAAAGCTACACAATTCATCTCTGCATGTACAGTCATGCTCAGTCGAGTCTCTCTATCCTTGAGTCTGTAATCAGAATCTGTTATACCGTGAGGAAGACCGTTATAGCCCTCAACTAATATTCTTCTATCACGAACTGCTAATGCTCCAACTTTAGTACTTGGATCTTTAGACCAACCAGCAAACATCCTAGCGGCGTGCAGGAATCGTTGATCCCAATGTTTTGGAGCTCGTGGTGCTTTTAAATATGTCATATTAGAATGTAGATGTAAGGAGGTTCAATCTTGCTAGAAGTCACCGCTGTTATTGGAATTGCAACTGCGAGTGCTTTGTGGCGCATGGCATTCACTCAAGGAAGCATGAAGAGAGGGATGGAAGCCATATTGCACGAAGTACAACTATTGAGAAATGAATTAGGTAAAGATATAATAATTTTAAAGGAAGATGTCAAGGATCACGAAATGAGAATTAGACAATTAGAAAGTACAACAAAGGGTAGAAGATGAGTGGACTGGGAATGCGAAACCAAACTTCTATCTAGTGAACAAATGATTACTGTCTATCAAGATCACATAGAAGAACTTGAAGATGAGAATCAAAAACTGAAAGACAAGGTTAAGTTCCTAGAACAACAGTTGGATTACAAATCCATGGGAAGACCTGCTGAACAAGAATTAGACATGCAAAGCTTTTTATCTATTGGCCGCAACCAGAAGTAACATCTGCTCCTGAACCTACTTCTTCATCAAGGAGTTGACTTGGTCTCCAGCCTCCTTGCCAGATTTCTCTTGCTTTAATGTGAAGTTGATTGGGAGTCTTGTTCCACTTATGAAGCGCCAAGACAATATCACCTCGAATATCTTTACCGTCAGATACGCCGTTATAACGAATAAGAAGTCGTGCTGCGTTGACAATGTCTGCATCTGTTAATTCTTCCAACGGTTTAGATGATAACCGACCCACGATGGCTCGGTCAGTATTGTACATTGGATGTGACATTGGAACCAGGGTGACAGGGGTGGCGGGGTATCTATAAACTTTTTTAGAGATATTCTTCTCTTCTTAATTCTTTATAACTAATTTCTTCACATATGTAAATAATAAGACAGGAAAAAAGTGAACAACGTTTTATTTTCTCAAGAAAGGTTTTCTGAAACGGTGTCACCCTTGGCACCTTATATAAGACTCATTCCAGCAGAAGAGAACAAAAAGAAAGACCCTGGCACTAAAATGACAGGGTCTCAATAAAAAAGACCACTGATTGAGCTATATCAGCAGTCTTGAAGTGAGATTAAGTTAGTCTAGTCTTGAGATTCTCAGGATGATTGTATCCAAACCCTTTGACTTTTATTATCTCTTTTGATTCTTTTTGGTTTATAACCTAATCTTTTTAAGCAATCTGTTACTGGAATATTCATTTGCCCTTGTTGAGCCACGTTAATATCAATCCAACTGAACAAATCAGCAAGGACTATATATTTGTGAGGTCCGTGATAGCCACTTGAATTCTGCTCCAATGCCCTTGTTACTACAGCATCGATAGGCGAATCACGAGTGAATGAGTCCTGATAGTCAGCAATATGACTAAGCTCATAGCTAGAAAAGACATGCACTGGGTTATCAAGATAAGCCTTATAAGCTGCAGCCCAGATAGAATTGCGGTCTTGTTTTAAGCGATCTAAGTCAATAATCTTGAGATCAGGATTCTCCTTAGAAGGAACCTTGCCTCTGACAATGATTGGCATAAATCGACGATTGCCAGTTGGATCGCAAAGGAAATCAGTATTGTTTGTTGCACCTGCTAAAACAAACGCACGAGGATAAGACTTCTCATTCTCATATTTCCTTGCAGACCTATCAACTGAAACTGATATCAAGTTCTTCAGTTCTTCCGAGTACTTCCTCTTGCAGTAACGTTCGAATTCATCCATGACGACAATAAATCCTGCATGTAAAGCATGAGGTTTTTCCTTTAAGTATTCGATACCTTGTTGCATCGTCACGACCCAAGGGTATGTTCCTAAATCTTCGACAGAAGGAGGAGTTAAATATTGGAAGAATGTTGTTTTACCACAGTTCTGACTACCAATAAGAATTGGCATCCAATCGTGACGTGTTCCTGGAGATAAGACTCTTGCAACAGCTCCTATTAAAAACCTTTTCATAATGACATCTGCCAACAGATTGCCATCTGGCATTCGAGGATTTTGAATATCGTCCTCAGGAACCCCGAGTATTTCTGACGCTATTCGATCAAAATAGGGACAAGGATCAGAGCTAGCAGCACAATGCTCCAGATACGTTTTGACAGGGTGAAATCTGTTTTCATAACCAATGACTCCGGCGAGGTCAAATACTAATGTCTTTGGAAAGATTTGTCCTTGTCCTCTAGAAATATAAACATAAGCCTGTGATATGTCATGGATTTCCCGAGGACGATCCTTTGGTCCATAGACCAATTGCTGACTCATACAATTTAATCTTAAGCCATTGTATTGAGCATTCAATAGATCTTTAATTCGTTCTACTAAATCTTGATTGTCTCCGCCACTCCTAGCAGGTGTTGCTAAAGGGGGAGTTTCATCGTATTCAAAAGATGCGACTTCACTCGATTCATTATCTTCATCTGGCTTTTCTATGACTGCTATCTGAGTCCAAGGCCTATCTTTATCAAATAATCCTTGAGATTGCTCAACAGTTTCCACGGTCTCAGGTTCGCCTAAGAAATCTTCGTGAGCATATCCAGCGAAAGAATCCCCGTAGACTCCTAGCCTAAAATCTCCAGTACCACCTTTTAGTTCTGGAGGTAATGACTTCCTCCAACCGGGTTGTTGGGTATCGGCAGCCCAAAAGATTGTGGCAAGAGATCTACCTCTCCATCCTCTGAAGAATTTTTCGGAGGTTTGGGATGAGTTCTTTCCTTTTCCATGATGTCCTCTGGATGCCCAATCTGACCAGTAGGAAAACAGAGAATCTCCAGCCGTACTGGCTGCTCTCGTGATGTTGCAGAAATGATCTCTTTCTCCATCTGAGGTTGGCTCGAGAATATGTTCGAGACAGTAAGCAGCAAGGTTAATGGATAGTTCATCTACGTCTGCTGATTGTGCATGGTAAGTTGTCCTCTGTTGAGCGGCATGAGTTTGAGCATCCTCTATAAAAGAATAGGGGAGTATTGCTTTTGGCTGCCAAACAGGATGTTCAGACCGACTATTGCCGTAGAAGATTCGACAACGATCAGAACAATTAGGATCACCGCCAAGAGATTTTATTAGTAAGCTGGTAACCGATTGGTATAATTCTCCATCTGATATTCTTTGAGGTAGTTGGAATATAACCCTGAAACGATGTTTATCTTTTTCAGGATTGTGGCTTGCTGAAGTGTAAACCCATGCAGCTTCTTTATAGAGAGCATGTTTACTAAAACCTTCCAAGGTTAATCCATTGTCTATATCGACAACAGCTAAGTCTGAATAGTCAAAAGCTGCACTATTTCTGTGACCAGAAATCATAGCAGCAGGAATAAAAGCCTTGCCGTGACTGATATGGTCACGTAAATCTTGAAGAGTTCCTGTTTCTCTTATCCATCCTTTTCCAAAAGACGACATCCAATGAGTCGGCTTATTGAACAGCATGGGGTGAATGCTGTATTCAATCTTACGCACTAGGTTCTACCTCGGTTAAATGATGAGTCGCTTCTTCTAAATCGTTACAAAATCTACAAGAGCCTAAATAACAGGCCAAGTGTCGAACAAAAGTCGTCTTGCCTCCACTGATAGGATACGTGTGAACTGTTCCTCCGAGTGGAGTCGTTAAGATAAGTTTCGGTGTCTCTTGCACTTCGGGTGTTCGATTGAATAGCTGCATAAAGAGTATGCCTAATATCTGAGGGATTGCAATCCTGCCTTCTTATTCTAAAATCTATTTAAAGTACTTTTGATTATGACGTTGATGAATAATAATTGGTTACAGAAAACCGCAGTTATTGCAGTTGCGGGAACATTTGGATTGTCTCATCTTTGGATGATTAGTCTTCTTGCAAATAAAGAATCGGGACTTCCTAAATTTAATTTACCTGTTGGACAATACAGTCAATACACGATTGATGCCAGTAAAGATGGTTACTCTATTACACATCGAATGAACGATCCTAAGGTAATGGAAATGAGAGAAGATATCGTTGTTCCTGGAAAGACTGGATTATTTGGTGGCAGCAGTAAAGATAAGAAAATTTACAAGTTTGAACAATATACGATGGAGGGTCATCAGCACATGATGGGACCAGGTATCTTTCAATCTAAAGGAGAAGGAGACGGGAAGCTTACTGCAGAACAGATCGCCTGCATCAAAAAAGCCGGAGCCGGCCAAGGAACAGGGGCTGCGATTGGCGCTGCAGCAACTACTCAGTATATCTCTCCTGCCGTTAGTTCCATACCTATTGTCGGTTGGGTTGCATCTGGTTTTGCTACTGCTTTCGGAGCTAGGAAAGGGGGTGAGGTAGGAGAGAATCTGGCTGAGTGGTATCACGACTGCTAACTCCGTATGCTAATAAATACGACACCAATGTTTTATGTACCTTTGGTACAAATACGATGTAATAAATGGGACGCTAAAAAGAAAGAATTAACCAACCTTCTAGACGAAGATCACTGCATGAAAGTTGGCAATCAAGGTTACGCAGATAATATTAAATCTGATTATGGATATCAATCGCAGACCAATCAAGAAGGGATGCATAATGAGTCAATATCTGAAATCCTTAAGGACGAGATATCAGAATTTTGCTCCTCACTACATCTACCTCAGGCTAAGATTGCACACTCTTGGTTCGAGAAAGGCACTCAGTCTGATTTTCATGCTGTTCACAATCATGGAGCTCTTGGCTACAGCGTGGTGTGTTTTGTTGATTACGATTCAACGGTACATGAACCTACTTGTTTTTGTAGTCCTTTTAACGACTTCCTCGACGGGACGTGCAGTGAATTTCAACCTCAGGGTATTGTCGAAGGTGACATAATCTTTTTTCCTTCTACGATATTGCACCATACAAAACCTAGTAATAGCGAGATACCTAGAACAGTAGTCTCTTTTAATTTGGATATCTCATAAATGTTCCGTTAACCCATCCTGATATTTCGGTTAACTAGAACAGGGTATAAATACCTAGCGACTATACTTAGCTTATAACATTTTTTTAATCTTTCAGATGACACCTGAAGCAGAAAAATTCAACGGCTGGCTAGCAATGTTAGGCGTTGTAGCAGGCTTAGGTGCCTACGCTACCACTGGTCAACTTATACCAGGAATCTTTTAAATCATGCAACCATCTAATAAAACAATTTTTGAAAGAAGTATCGGAAGACCAGCAATGATGGCTTTCGTTTTGTTAGCAGGTACTTACCTAGCTACAGGACAACTTATCCCTGGTGTAGTTTAATGAAATCTGAACAACCTAATACTGTTGTAGGAACAGAGACTCAAAGATTAGAAGAAGGTAAACTCATCGCTGAAAGAGTGAATGGATACGCTGCCCTCTTTGGATGTGCTGCTCTTATAACTGCTTACGCTACAACTGGTCAAATTATCCCTGGTTTCGTTTAATGACTTCATCTACTCAATCTGTAGCGGCTGCATCTACTGTTACTGAATACGGTAAGCAGAATATTTTTGCTAAAGAGCCTCAGACACAGCTAGTCGAAGACTACAAAGGTTATGTTAAGGAAGCTGAATTAGCTAACGGTCGCTGGGCAATGATCGGCTTTGCCGCTCTTCTCGGTGCTTACATTACTACTGGCCAAGCTCTCCCTGGAATCTTTTAGAATTTGTTTCGCTATCCTCTCTTCTTCTTTTATTTCTTGATAACGGCGAACCTTTTGCAGCCATTTAGTATGGAATTTAGCAAGTTCGTTTGAATTAAGAATAAAGCTTTGGTTTATCTCTGGTGTAGAGACAATGATTTCTGCACAGCTGACATCCACACCAAGCGTCTCTTTGCATGCTTGAGCGTATGCTGCTAGTTGCATTGCACATTTGTTGAACTTATTCCAACCAGTAAATAAAGCTCTGTTGTTTTTACTAGCTTCTTTAGTTGGATAGTAACGACAATAAGGTTGGTTAGAGGTTTTGAAGTCACCAATAATGATAGTGTCATTGCGAACGCCTAATAAATCAGGACATCCGCAATACATATATTCATGACTCCAAACTCTACTAATTCCATCTTCTCCAGTACAGAATTTCCACTCAGGACGAAGAGGCATTTCTGACCAAATAAACTCATCGTATTTATCTAAGTGTTGACTCATCCCTTCCCAAAATGGTAGGTATTCTTCTTTTAGGGTTATTTCTTTCCCTCGAATATAATCCTCGCACGCTTGGTGTACCGCTGACCCTCTTTCGGCTGCAAGCATTGCGCCGTTTGGGTTTTTAGCTTGCCAATTAAGTAATGCTTTCTTACTTCTTTCAGAAGAAGTTGCACCTAGAATTGTAGTTACTGAAGGGTAGGCTTTATCTGCTTTATCTGTCGCATAATGACGTTCACCATTAACCTCAAATCGAGTAGGTTTCGCCATTAAATGTTACATTACTACTACTAATGTAACGTTTTATTTCAGTTTGTAACTATTTACGACTTACCTCAATTGATAGGGGGTCTTACACTATACGACATCCTTTGCAGCCAGCCCTATGATAGGTACAATTCGAACCCATTGGTACTACTGACTGTCCTCGATGGGAACCGAACTGCAACGAAAGCTCTTGCCTAAAACTTTCGCGAGTTTTTCATATCTTAAGAAGAAAGCTAGACAGTCCCGAATAGCTAGAACCAACCACTTAGCCCGAGCAGTTGCCTTCTGTGATACTGGCAGGATGCTTAACAGCCAATCATGAGAACCGCGATAGACGCCCCGATAATTACTCCGAATGATCTTCTTTTTCTAAGAACTCTAATGAGTTTTTCAAAGAATCAATAGGCTTCCTTTCTGATTCGTATGCTGCATATTCTTCTACCATGCGACTCGATAAATGAACACCTCCTTTTAATATTTCTTCTAAGCTCACCTCTCTATCTAGATGTCTTGCTAATGCAGGACCTATAAGACTTAGATATGCAAGCATTGAAGTATCAGGCAGGTAGCCATTAATACTGGCACCACCAGAGGTGAAGCCGTTAAGTAAGTATTTAATATCTTCTAATTGCTTAGACATGATACTTAAATACTCACCATTCATTTTTAGATGGTCGAGAAGTTCCGACATCATTTGATATTGGTTCTTCCCCTCCTCGTTCTTCGTAGTCATGGATAATAACTCCAGTAAAGGCGTTGGCTAGTTGCAAAGATGCTCTTTCAATAGAGCTTAGTTGCTTCCAAGCCTTATTACATTCTGCTTGACCATACGTGTTGATGACGTGCTTGACATCTCTGCCGCAGGTTGCCCTGCGGAGAGACGTAAGAGCAATTGATTCTTGCATTAATAGTTAGTGTAAATATTACGCAAGAGTATGTAGATCAAAATGATCACACAAAAGAGAATGATAAATCCTTGCATTAAACCCAATCACTCCCGATTTCTTCGGATGATGATTTGATTTCATGGTCAGCACCTAAGTCATCTCTATGAGTAGGAGGTAAACCTCTTGGCTTAGACTCTGCAGGTTTCCCAGCAAAAGGATCAGCATTGTCATAAAGAGCTGGTAGATACCATTTGTCTTTAATCTCTTTCCATTTTTTAGCTACAGCAGTCCTTACTGGAGCTTTTAATGGAGCAGGTGTCAATGTGTAGACAGTATCTGTACCAGATCCTTTACGAGCTAGTTTCATTAAGAAGTTGTAGACACCTTCGTCATTCGCTTCGTAAGAATCCATCGATAAGATTTCTTCCAACGCTGTGCGTAATCCTCTGGTACTAAACTCGACAATGGCAAAGTCTTTCTTCTCTTTGATGTAGCCAATAAAACTAAGGATTTGCTTAGGCTTGTCTAGGTCTTCTTCTTTGTGTTGGCCATATTCAACCTTGCGAAGAAACTTTGCATCATAGTTCAATCCAATATCATCCTTGTAATTCTTTGGATAACCCTCAGAAAAAGGAGTGGTATGTGGTTGACCATCATTCTTGAAGTATTTGTAGCCACTAATAACGTGACCAGTGTCAAAGCCACCACAGACAATAACTTCATGTGAGTCACCGTCTTTAAGTTGTTTTCCAGGTGAGTAGAAACGATCACTCTCTTCTTGAGTGAATGTGCTTGCTGTTTCCGTAGCAAATTTGTGATCAGGAGGAAAGAATCCCATAGTTAGTTCCAGTTGTTAGATGTTGGCATGTCACCAGTTTCTTCGTCGCTACCCATAAAATCTGAGTGCTCGTAACCTGATGCGGTAGTGTCTTTAGCGGGGTTAGCTGCGCCACCACCACCTTTAGTTTTTTCGTGTAGACGTATTCGTCTGCATTTAACTTCTGTATAAAGTTTGCCTTTACCATCCTTAGCGGGGGTAAGCATTCCTAATACTTCAGCCAAGCTTCCTTTTGGATAACAAAGGATTCGTTCCTTCCAATTACCGTATCCTCTTACTCGGTACCAGTCTGTAATTTGATTACCTGCAACATACCTGTTGACGGCGATGCTGCGACTAGCTGACTTCTCCGCTGGTTTTCCATCCTTTGAAAAGCGTCCAACAAACATCGCTTCGTTGATGAACTGATCTTTGTTGGCATCGCATATAGAAGTCATAGTGATGATTGGGTAACCATCGTGATCTGAATCTTTAGGACCTAAAGATAATGCACCAGTGATTAATACATAATCATCTTGTTTCTTGTTTTGGAACCGTGAGGCTGGTCCTGCGTTAGTTGTGGCTCTTGCTCTTAGGATGACAGGCAGTGGTTCAGGTGTGCTGGCAATAGCAGGAGCTTCGAGATACTCTTGACCATTGACCACAACCTGAGTCGGAGTCGAACCTATAGCAACAGTAAGGATTGCAGTAGACAATCGTTTGCATATAAGGGCAACTCAGCCTAACGCTGTATGTGGTGTGTGCAACTTTTTGTTACACCACTGATGGGGTGCTTGGGTCGTAAAACCCTCGTGCCATCTTGTCTTGAGAGTAAGCTTTCAACCAATCTGGAACAGGTGGAATAGGTTCTGCCGTTTGAGGCATGACCAAGATCACAACGTTTCCTGATTCTTCCTGAATTCTCATCGGACCTCCATCAAAGGAGTGTAAGGTTACCGATGAATTGATGGAACTCAAGCTTTTAATAGCTCTTTGAACATAGTTAACGTCGTACCTGCCAGCAGTAGTAGAGGATGCTACTTTCCATCTTTTAATACAGTCTTGTAAAGCACCTGCTAAATCAGGAAACTCAACTG
>Ga0208158_1000209_pt1 | contig 23629 bp, 49 predicted proteins | sample 8_EtaG_FD_184081 | JGI IMG/M metagenome (GOLD analysis project Ga0208158, IMG submission 184081) | Marine viral communities from the Subarctic Pacific Ocean - 8_ETSP_OMZ_AT15162 metaG (SPAdes) (version 2) | ecosystem: Environmental > Aquatic > Marine > Oceanic | place: Pacific Ocean | collected...
TACGTTTTTGTAATAGCTTACCCCACTTTCTTCTTGCAACCTTATCACCAGCAGCAAGCTTTCTCATAAACTTATCACCAATGATAGTACATTGATGTAAGTTAAGTGATTGTCTATTAACGTCACCCTTTGGCTCTCTTATTTCTAACCAGTCTTCCCAGTCTTTATGTTCTATATTTAAATTAACTGATGCAGCACCTCTTCGTACAGCACCTTGATTTGTAGCTAATATAGTTGAATCATATATCTTACAGAAAGGTACAACACCATCTGATGTACCGTTCATTGTAATCTCAGCGCCAGCTGGCCTGATCATATTAATACCTATACCTACGCCACCACCATGTTTAGCTAACAGCATCATCTCTAGGTTTTTCTTACCTATGTCTTGTATACTATCAGCTACATCAATACCAAAGCAAGAGATCGGTAGTCCTCTCTCTGTGCCTAGGTTTGATAATACTGGCGATGCTAAACACAACCAACCGTTCCATATATACTCAAAGAATTTATCTTCAAGCTCAGGCTTTTTAAGTCGCATTGCAGCTGTTTTAGCTACACGTCTGTAAGCATCTTTAGGTGTCTCTCCATTGTAAAGATAACCACCAGTTATTGTTTTTTTATACACGTCAGCCTCTGCCCACTCTGGGTAGTCCTGACCTTTTATCCATCTGTTACTCCACATATCACTTACCAAATATCCTCGAAATCTTCGCCTTCGTTCGCTTTGCTGTAGTCTGTTGGCCTAATAGCAAAAAAGTCGGTATGAGTATGCCCACCAGTAAGATGATAAAACCAATCCAGGTTTTTCGCGGCTTCTTTGTCGTAGTCGAAGAGTTCTTTGTATCCAAGCTCTTTAAGTTTCTCATTTGTTCTTCTTCTTATAAATTGTTTCAAATCATAAGCTGTTAAGTTTTCCAGATCACCCTTCTCAAACATCTTGTCTATATATTTTTCTTCTAATTCTAACATCGTCATCGCTGCATCTTCTACGTGTGGCTTACAAGCTTTGCGTAACATAGGTTTTTCTTTGCACATGTGATTAAACAACTTGCAACCCATCTTACTATGTAGTGACTCATCACGTACTGACCACTTCATTTGTTGGCCAATACCTTTTAACAAGTTTCTTAGTTGAAAGCTATATAGCACCGCAAACGCAGAGTATAAACTAACACCTTCAGCAAACGCACTAAACACTGCTAAAGACTTACCGATCTCTACTGGATCTGTACCATCATAACTAACTAAGTTATCGAACCTTTCTGCTGTAGCAGGTTCGTGTAAAAACGCTTCAAAGTTTTCTAACCCTAGCGTTTCGTTTAAATAGGAATATGCAACAGCGTGTATTGTTTCCTGACTTCCAAACATCATAGCCATCTGCTGTATCTCATGTTTAGGAAACCAACCAACAACCTTCTGTGTCCAGTAATCTGATACTGCACACTCAGTCTGAGCAAACCCTAATAATATGTTACCAACTAAATGCTTTTCTTCTTCTGTAAGTTTTTCGTTCCAGTCTTTTACATCACCTGACATAGGTATTTCTGTATGTAGCCAAAACGCTTGCGCTTGTGGTAACCAACCTTCTGTATAGTATTCTGGATACTCAAAAGGTTTATATGCAATTCTTTTATCAAATAGTCCCATATTATTCGTAGTATAAAGATAAACAAATATCAAATAAAAATACATACATTACATGATCAACTTTTAATTCATCGTTATTAACGTACTGTCTGTATCCTAATAAAAACCCTGGATATAATCCAAAGCTTAATTCCCATTTTATTATTTTCATCTTCCTTGTCCTCTGTATTTAGAGCCAGAATAATACTTACCACCTTTTTGATTTGTATTCCTATTTTTAGAGTGGACACCAGGTCTTTTCTTTTTAGGTTTAAATCTATATGTTTGTAATACTAATCTAGCCATGTTTTATTAATTTAACTACTTCATCGCACTCATTTTGTTTTTGAGGTTTAAACAACCTCATCTTAGGATACTTATCAGCTATAACTTTTTTAAACAACTTCCAACGTATTGGAAATGATTCGTTAGCTCTACCCTTACATTCAATAATAAAATTTGTGCCTTCAAAATCTGGTGTATAACTTATAGATAAAACCTTTTTGTTTCCTCTATTAATCATATCACCTTTACCGTTTGATTGTCTTTCGTAAGATGAGTTGTTAAATTCAAATGACGGTTGTAATTCAAACGATCGCTTCTCATATTGAGCTTTTATCTTAGCTTTCTTTAATGCTCTATACATGTAAGCCTCAAGTCCACTAGCAAACTTAATCCCATCGACAGTAACTTTTTTACTGACAACAGGACCTCGTTTTTTTCTTCTAATTTTCCTCCTCATCTGGATAACTGTATATTATCTTATCGCCTAAACATTTTTTAGCCGCCTGTATATATAACAACGCATCCATTATCTCTTCTTGAGTATCATCTAAAAAATCATTAAGATCTTTCATGCCTTGCTCAACCTCATCGGTCATTGTTTGGCCGTACTTCTTTTGACCAACCAAACTTCTTTCATCCATCTTCTTGATGACGTCAAGAACTATTTTATCTGTAGTTTTAACCTTCATCTTTTACAAATGTACCGTTAACCATTTTACCTTTTCTCTTTGCAATAACATTGTATGCTTCTGCTATACACGTTTCAATGTGTACACCGTTTAAATGCGCTAGGTTAGTTAATACTACAACCATATCACCAATAGCATCAATTACTTCTGGTTGATCTTTTTCTAGTGTAGCTTTAGCTAACTCACCCATCTCTTCTTGTAACTTAATTAATTGTGTTTTTGAATCGCCTTTGGCATATATACCTCTTTCATCTGCCCACGTTCTTATGTTTTCAAACATCTTGAGAGGTTTTTTAGAGCATTTAACAACAGGTTTATTAATAAACACTGAAAATGCTTTGTTATATATGTAAGACCTGTTAGGATTATACATGGATGTCTTTACGTTCTTCATTATCCATTGTATTGTATCACTGTCTATTTTAAATCGACCGTGATCTGTTTCCCACTCCATACCGATAACATCAAATAATCTACCTTTGAGTTTATCTACAGGTACTGGAAACGTTGTAGTTTGTTCTGTTACGTTTATTTTCATTTTGGTTTTGGGGTTTAAAGTTTTATACAGTCTATGGTCTACTTTGTAACCATATTCTTTTTGTAATTCTATTTCTCTATCTGATATATAATCTACATCATCAGAGCTTTCTAGTATCTCATACTCATCAGGTTTGTAGCCTTGCTGTACAGTGACCCGGTTATTAAGATCACACGTCACACCAATCTTTTTACCTGGTATGTGATAAATATAGTATGTCATATCTTATCGTTATATAAATGCATGTTATGCGCATGATGGTAATACCACCCGATCTCTTTATTTACATCCTTAGCAACTTTCTCTTGCAACATACTAAAACAGTATTGATCGTTACAAAAACCGTACCAGAGATCATTAGATCGCATGTACACAGACATACATAGTTTATTATCTATTATTGTAAATTGCACCGCGTACGTACAAGGTGTATCGTTCTCGTAATCTAAGTTTTCTTTACAATCATAAATACTTATTGCAGCATGTCTAGTATCAAGATCAAACTTAAGTTTATCAATGATATATTCATACTGATCGTTACGCAGCCATTGCCAACCGTAATTAGAATTAACATTGCCGTTATGATCAGCCATACGCTCCCATATAGGAGGTATCTTGCCATATATATCGCCAAGTTTCTTTATATTACGATCGCCTGATAAGTACCATTGCCATTCGGCTTCAGCATACTCATGTTTCCAACCACGTTCATTATTTACTATGTGGTTGTCTAATGGATTTTCTATATAAAACCCACAGTTAAATATAGCTTTTGTATTAGCAAAATCTATACCTTCTCTGATTATTAAATCATGGTAGTAATTAAACGCATGATTTGCATTATAAAATCTCTTCATTAGTTCCATGGTAATTCTTCCTCAACCGGTTTCTCATCAGGTACATAACAGCCAGACTTTGGCTCCCATTTAAAAAATGCTTCAGCACCGTTTTCACCTAAGTTTTGGAATTTAACTTTTAATACTTTTACTTTTGTGTTCTTAGCTTCATAGTCTCTATGTACAAGCAAGCCATGATAACTTGCATCATACCATTCACCACCACCTTTTATATTATACATAGTTGGCTCTTCAATCTTACCATCTTGTGTTCTATACATTTTAGTAGGGTGTGCTACTATAATAACTAATACATCATATTTCTTAGCAAAGACCTCTATTTCAGTTAGATAGTCTAATGTATATTTATTAACATCATCAGACTTACTATCAGTATTTCTAACCTTATTAAATGGGTCAATGACTAAGCACTTAATACCTTTACGTTTAACAAGCTCAGCACCTTTTCTAAGTACTGACTTGAGGTCATACTTGTCCATATCGATAAAAAAGAAGTTGTCATTAACATGTGATGACACATGCTTCCAAGTTTGATTATCGATATCAGAGGGTAATGGTAGATCCTGCCAGAACTTACGCATTAATTTATGTGCATGTAAAAAGGTAGGTTGGTTTTCCGGGGAAGCGTATGCTGTTTTCCAGCTGTACTTTTGGTTATATCCAACAACCATTTGGTCTACAAAGTCAGACTTACCTGACGAAGGTATACCTGTTACAGTAATAAATTGACCTGTATATGTACTGAATACTTTATCAAAGTTATCTAAACCTATTTGATATCCAGGCTTAAAACCATGTTTAACAAAGTCTTTCAGTTCCTCTTCAAAGTCTTTCAAAGTTGAAACACCTTCAAGCGGCACAGGTTGTGCGATAGCTACTATGTTAGCAAGATCTTCCTTACCATATTTAACGAGATATTCGTTAGCATCTTTACAGTCTTTCAGATCTACAACGTGACAGACTTCAGCGCCGAGCCTACGTATAAGCTCGTGTTGTAACGCTTGACCTGCTTCGTCGTTATCAATTGCTAGTATTACTTTTTGTTTATCTTCAAAGTAATCTATACAATTATCTAAATAATCTAAGTTATTGCTACTGAGTGTAGCACCGTTAGGTACTGACACAACTGGCTTAACACCAGCTTCATGTAAAGATAATGCGTCTATCTCACCCTCAGTTATAACACACCAATCATACCCTACAATACTATCTACGTTATAAAATATCTTTTCAGCTCCTTTGTATAGTTTGAAATTTTTTCTACCGTCACGGTATTTAACATTAATGAGCTCACCACCCATGTGGTAATTAAACTTAATAGTATTTTCAGTTTGATTAGTTTGAGGCATATACTCAGGGCCTTCAGATACATCAAGTGCATCAAGTGTACCCTGAGATATTCCTCTTGATTCAAACCACCTCAACATTTTACTACCCGGAGGTTTGTTAGTAGTATGCTCAAACTCCGGTTTTACATATTCTTTGGCAGCACTTCCTTTACGTTCATATGTGTGTAGTTGAAATGTTTCGTTGCAGTTATGACAAGTACCGAGACCACGCTCCCAATCATAGCTAGCACATTTAAGCTTTCTATTCTTGGGCTTGCGATCGTGAGAACATAAAGGACATACACCTTGTGGTTTACCTACGTCAAGGCTATATTGATTAAAGTTATCAATATTAAATCCGTTAATCTCTGTCTCGTTTACTTTCATATATTAAAATGGTATATCATCATGTTTATCTGCAACGGGTTGTGGAGCAGGTTGTGCAGCACCTTGTGCTGGTACCGGCTCAGGAAAAGCACCGTTAGTCCAAACTACCTTGCAATTACCTAAGTAAGTCTTAGCAGCTTTGGCTTCTCTCTCTTCCTTAGTCTGGTCAACGATCACAGGACCGTTGTTACCAAACTGATCAGGCTCATCATTAATACTGATAGAGATAGGTAAATACTTACCTTTCTTACCTGTAATAATTTTGTCCTTAGGAATAGCAGTTAAGTTAATGCTTGTTTTAATTATTCCAGCCATATTAGTATGTAGCTATTTGGTTAAACATCCTAGACATTTGGCCCTTTGTAGCGCCAGTTAGTCTTCTTAAATTATCCACGGCTTTCACGTGGCTTTGGTTTGTGTAAAAATTATTTACGCTTGTTCTCATGCCTGTTACATCGCATGTTCTAGTTTTTGTTCTAGCCATAATATTAAATTAAAGTGTTTTGGTTATAAAATATTGCTTAGGATCAAAGTCCTGAGTCTTAAAAAATAAGTCATAAATTCCACTAGCCTTCTCTACCTTCAAATCCCCACGTTGTAAGAATTCATCTGAACAGTCAAATATTCCTATTTGATGTGTGTTCTTATCGATTACTATGAACATAAAGTCATATCCAAATAGCTTTTGATATATGTACGCTTGTGAATCGTAGTTATAACGATATGCACTAGACGTAAATTTATTTATATCAGCTGTTGTTTTTAAATCAACTATAATCTTTTCATCATGATTAACAATATCAGCCTTGCCCTTCCATTTATTGCCGTATAATTCGACAATACCTGGTTCTTCATACTTCACATTATTGCTACCATCTGAACCTAGTATTAAGTTTTTACATACTTCATTGTCCATGATCTTTGCAGTCATAGCCTCGATCATATCAACTTCTTTTTCTAGTAGGCATAGCTCGCCACCTGACATCTCTTTATATACTTTAGTGTTACGAGTCGTAGACTTTATAACCTTAAAGCTTTTTAATTTGTCAGGTTCAAGTATTGCAGTATGAAAATACTTACCTACTAAAAAAGCAGAAGTTTCAGTACTTGGTTGTCCAAGTGCTAGCGGATTGTTAAACAACGTACTGATGTCGCTATTACTTAGGAACTTCTTTCCATAATCTCCGTAGTAAAGCTCGTCATTACGAAGCTTTTCAATCGCCTGTTTATTCATCTTAAATAGATTTAAGTTGTGACTCTACATCATTTGACATAGAGTACTTCTTCTTAATCGCGTCAACTTTCCCGCCTGCCTTAACATAGTCAACAGCTTTATTAAACGATTCTGTTCCAGCTTTCAAGAAAGCTTTATCAGATGTTTTACCGTGACTGTTAGTTGCATCACTATCCTGTGTATCATCAATTAAGAATAAATTACCAAGCGCGTACTTTTTACCATACGAGCTTGCACTACCAAATTGCTGCGGTACTTGCATACCCTTTTGAGCAAGGTCAACACCAACAACCGCGGCAGCACTTATTGAATCAGTACCGTCAGTAATTGTGGCAGTAGTTTTTATTATAGGACCAAACTCGCCTATAACAAAGTCTTCGTTAACTATAACAGACACATTATGCTTAGTTAAATGAGGTTTTATAGCTTCAAGTATATCTTCAGCTGACCTGAAGTAATACTTACCAAAGCTATTAAATCTAGTTTTCTTAGCTTTAAACTGTACCTGTATGTCTTTTAGTTTCTGGTTTAAATTCATGGTATATAATCTAAAATTTCTGAGTGTTTAACACTCTGTTTTAATCTTTCAACAGCTTGTTTTTTAAGCTGCGAAACTCTTACATAAGCACTCTGGCCTTTGATCTGTAGTTGTTGTGCTATTTCTTTAGCACTATGTTTTGGACAGTCTAAGCCATAGCTTAATCGCAGTACTTCGTACTCTTTTCTATTTAAATATCTTTGTAATAAAGACTTCAAATAGATATTAAACATTTCCTCGTTATATTCAGGTTGTTTATCTGGTATATCAAAGACCTGGTTGTTATTATCAGATATCTCTTCAATACTTAAAAACAATGAGTCAAAGAATTTACTTACAGCATTTCGGTCAGCAGTTTGATTCCTCATTTCTGCGAGCTTATGCTCAGGTATACGTAAACCACCTTTATTTATATCAATAGAACGTCTTATGTTTCCTTTGATACGTTTAGATAAAAATGATTTCAATGTATTATTCTTATCCTTTGATTCATCTAGTTTTTCATGTACTATTTTATCAACAGCATTTATTAAACCTATATTGCCAAACTGTATTAGATCTAATATATCTAGTACGCCTGACGCTGGTTGCGCTGTCGAAAACTTTTTAGCTATGTTTTCTACTAAAGGTAGAAATTTTATAATCAGTTGATCACGAGACATGCTCTTAAAATCTTCTGATTCATATAAGTCTTTTGTTAAGACGTTTGCTATATCATTTTTATATCTGACATAGTTCTCAACGTTATACTTTCTCATCTAACATATTGTTTAATTGTTCTTTTTCATTTTTTAATTCATCACTCATATGTCTATGAATAGTTCTTGAAGAACACTTCAAACAATTAGCTAGTTTAGCTATAGTTATCTTTTGTCCCAAGCTGTTAATATTCAACATCCACTCATAAATATCAGTTCTTGATATTCTTCCCCTGCCAATTAACGACCCAACTATTTTTAGTTTTTCAGATATATCAATCATCAAGTTCGGCTTAAATATAATCTTCCTCAATTTATTTTTAGGAGGCTTCTTAGTTTTAGCAAAACTGTTAATTAAATTATCAAGGGTTTTACTTGGTATTGTAAAGGTAATAAATCCATTTGACTTATCACAAATAAATTGTGACAAATTTTTAAATTTTTTTCTATCAATACTAGGATTTAACCACCATAACACGGACAAATGCCACTTTAGAGACCTGAATGTAGTAATCTTAGCTGTACTTCTAAACAACTCATAACATTCATAAGTACCATCTTCATAATAAGTACCCCACCAATATGTTTCAGTAGGTTCATCATTATCAGGATAGCCTCTGTATACTATTCTATTACGATGCAAGTACTCTAAATTTCTATGTGACATTAGCCTGTTATTATTAGTATTATATAGGGCTTTTGTCACCCTATATTAAATCATTTGTAAAATGATTTTTTATGTGTTAGTATTACATTTTCCCATTTACCACCTTTTATTGATGTCGGTACAAGAAAATCTATACGTTTATTCCAACGTTTATTCATACGGTCTCTAACAAACCATATGCCGTCTAGGTATGGAGTACCTTGTACGTGTACCATAGTACCCATAGTAAATCCATACATATTTTCAAGATCCCAACTTACGGCTATTATCCTATCAGATAATGGATCTTGCATATTGATTTTGTAGCCTGATGCCGTAATATCAGGTGTACTATCAGTCTGTGCTTCTACAGCGTGATAAATTGTAGCTGTAACGAATACCCTTTGGCTTTCGTCTTCGCTTAGTCTGCTACTGTCATGTGACAATAGGCTTGTAAATATAAATAATAACTTTAACATATAATAATTATTTAGTTAAAAAATTGGTATACGCTCATATTTCTTTTCAGTCTTAGCTGCAATATGAGATTTACCGTTAATATAATATTGCCAATAAGCAATAATACTGTCTTTGTGTTTGTATTCGTCAGGCATTGCCTGTGGAGGTTGTTTGAACGGTAACGTAGGTATTCCTTCTGGAGCCCATAGACATGCCTCTCTGCATTTATATATTGCAAGATGCTGTTTATTGTACCTTTTTATATACTGTAAGCCTAAAGCTAACATATGATTATACAACCACCTATAATGTAGCATGTTTTCTCGTACCCATATTGTAGATGGATGATTAACATGTGCAGGTTTGTACGGCACGTTATCACCATTACCATAATGATGATGAGCCGTACATAACATCTGCGCCGACTCGAGTATCATTTTAACAACGTGCTTGTTATACTGATACTCTGCAGCTTTATAAGGATTTTCATGCAAGTAAAATATATTCATTACTCGTAGTCACGTATTGCTTTGAACAATGGATGCCTGTAGCTACCTGCTCTTGTTCTTTCGAAGTATGTGAACGTAGCAGTCTTGCCGACCCAGTCTTGCATAGCTTTGAAGTTCTTCTTTAGATATTCGAACTTGTCCATGACTGGCATACCGAACCTGACACCATCACTGTCAATAGCAATGAACTTGCCGATTGTGCCACGTCTTTTGCCTTTGCCTTCAACCCAGCTTACAATTTTAGCTTCGGTGTCGCTGAAGTCTTTGAACTTCATAAGATCGTATGATCTACCGCATTTGTATGCACCATCTAGTCTTAGTATAGAGCCTTCGTAGCCTTGATCTAAGTACCTTTGATGTGCAAACTTAGCTGATTTAAGATCGTGCACTCTTGTTGTGGGCACAAATCGTATGTGCTTATTGTACATATCAGTGCAGGTAAGAGCTGCAGATCTTTTTCTGTATCTATTCATATCAGACTCTATAAGATCTAACTTGTCTTTGTAAGCCATAACATAGTCATACACATGATACTGTATAAGCTTGCGTGCTTCTTTTCTATGTTCAGGTGTTGGCTTTTGTTTTCTGACAAGTGATACGATCTTTTCAAAGTTGTCTTTGAGATCATGATTGTATAACTCGCCATCGAGTATAAGTAATGGATTTACTTTGAACAACTCTTTTATAGTTTTAGTGTATAAGTGTTGTACATTCATGAATTTTTTACCGTTACGAGAGTAACAGCCATCAGCTTTCATGATACATCTGATGCCATCTAGTTTAGGTTGTATGTATACTGGCTTGGACCAGTCAACTCGCTTATCATCGAATTTATGTGCGAGCATAGGTTTAAAGTGTGTCGTCATATTGTTTTAGTTTTTTTTCTTTGTTACTAATTAATCGTATTAATCGCTTCTGCCTTTCTAATATTATGGCAGCTTTTTCGTATTCTTCTTCATCTACGTATGCTTGTTCTATATCTTTTAATCTGTCAACTTCCCACATCATATCAGATATGTCAAGTCTTAAATCAAATTCATCAGTATTATCTTTCATATATCGTATTTACATTGTGTCTAATCATAACCTGACGGGTGTAGCATATCTTTTGCGACATACTGTTTTTCTTGTTGTGATCTAGTTTGTGTAGCCCAGTCTGTGTAGTCATACTTCTGATTACTATACTTCGCAAGTATTTTATCAGGTGTAAGTACAAATACATTTCCTGTCCTGTATTGATCATAGCAACTTACCCACATATCTTTGTTATCACCTGTCCATATTACATATGTATAGTTATGATCTATAACCTCTGGACCTTCATATAGGTAGCAACTGTCATAGTACATATCATGTACAAGTTTAGCTGCAAGTCTAGTGCCGTCATTAATTGTTTGGTTAGCTAGTAACCAGTTAGCTATTTGTACGCCTTGCCACTCAGGATAACCATCGTGATGCAAGTACATATTAACATAGCTATGTTCTGTTAGCAACTCAGGGTTTTGTGCAAAACCTAGTTCGTGGTTGCTTGCGTAATCTCTATCGATTACCATTGTCATGTTTCTAGTGCTCATCTAATAATTGTTTAAATTTGTGTACTGTTATATCTTCATTGCAATAAGTATATACTGTTTCTTTACCTTGCGTTACACATAACTCTTTAGTTTTGTTTCGTGTGCCAAGATCTACACATATATCTTTTTTGCAGTCCCAATAAACTTTCCATATAGACTCTAATGTTCTACGTGGATCGTCAGTAGCGCCGACAATACTTTCATCGCCGCAAGTAAATCTGTACTTATATTTTTTCTTTTTGTACTGATTTTGTTTGATTAAGTTACCTCTAGCATCACTTCTTATTGGCATTGTCAAATAATGTTATCATCGCCATGAAGAATAATGCCATTGCTATTACTGTAGCTATTGATTCTATATTCATTTTAATCCGCTTTTTATATCCTTAATCATCTCACAGACATCACTGTGATAGTCACCCCATTTATCTCTGTGTTCTTCATAGAAAGACTGTTCACATCTTCTTTTCATGTCGTCTTTTATTATTTCTAATAGATTTTGTAAGTGATCTGTTCTCATCTTTCTTCTTTAAATAACGCTAAGCCAAGCTTTGCGTAGTTAATAATATCAGCGAATCTACTGTCAATAGACTCCGCTTTCTTTACGTTAGCATGATTTACATGCGCAAATACACTGTTTACTTGCTTGTCAAAGTATGTAGCCCATACCTTTAACGCACTGGTATTCAGTCTGTTAGCTGTGCTTTTAAAATTATTCAACACATCATCATCCATCATAGTATATTCTGGGCCTTTATCACCCATAATATTCTTAGCCATTAAATCAATAGCTTTATTTAGTTTGTTAAATTCCGCTTGTGTCATGATATTGTCTTGCCGTTTGGCATATCGTTATATAATTCTATTAGCTTGTCTATCTTTGCTTCTGCAATTAATCGTTCGACTTCTTGCTCGCCATAGTGAGCGCATAGTTCTTCTATCATTTGCTGCTCGTCTAATAATGCTTTCATTCATTAGTATTTAGTGTTAAACATGGTTTCAGGCCAGAGTATATCAGTTGATGATACATCACCAAATGCTCTGATCTGCTTAATATCGCCGATAGTTAGCTCGTTGTAGTATTGTGTAGACTTTAGTCTGTCAATAACACCGCTAACACTTACAGCGTACTTGTCACTGTTACTTTGTAACCTTGACTTAATTTCTGGTTTTAGTTTTTGGTATAAATTCATATTAATATTATCTATTAGTAATCGTATTTAGATTGTAAAACATTTAACCTGTCTTCAATTTCCTCTCTGTGATGAAGTATATCGTCACAGTAGGCTAAAATATCTATCAAACCTTGTCTTTCATAGGTTGTTAGATCATCATAATCGCCGTCCATAATGGCGTCCAAGCAATCGCTCATAGCTTTACTTGTATTCTCGAATCTGCAATAACTCATATTCATAGTGGTCAGTGGAGGAATCGAACCTCCATTGTTTTCAACACAAGATCTACTGTGTTTCCTGTACTGTTCACCTTTGCCGAAGCCGAGGTTGAACCCATACCTGACCTATACTCGTCTTACATCTGCTTTAGGTACCTTCAGTGAATCTCCTAGGATAAATAAAGGTGCATCAATGCGAGCTTATATATACAACTATATGTTTCTTAACATAGTTCCATAACCTCTGCGCTCGGTCAACTTACGAATGCGTCTCGCCTGTTCCTTCGGCATAATCTGGATAGTGTTACCGGTTTTGTGGTAGGTCAATGCAATACAACCATAAGGTTGTGTGGTTGAACAGTCTACACACGTCTTATAACCTAAGTCAACACGCGCTTGAGGGATAATATTTTTACATTTACATATCATATATATATTATCTAATAGTTATCGTATTTACGTTGTAATCTTATTTGTTAGTGTTGCTACACCCATTTTAATTGCAACTCTTTTAGTTACAGCTTTCATTAGTGTACTGTGCACTTTGTTAAAATCTTTCTCTACTTTATATCCATCGAGTGCCCAATCGCACTGTCTGTCTATATCTTTTATAATCTCGTTGCAGGTTTCATCTGCTATTCTTTCAAATTCTTGTATACTTAGTTTACTTAGCATAGTTTTTTAAGTAATAGTTTAACATATAGTTTAGACTTACCATGATATTCATGTGAGTTTCATACGCCATAGTCATATATTGTCTACTAGTTAACTCGCCATTTATCATTACAGTGTACTTATGTAGCCTGCTATATCTTCTATTTACAGGATAAGGACACCATGCACCGTTTAGTTTTCTTACCATACCTGACTTGTAAACAGCCATACGTAGTTTAGGAAAGTCATTGGGTTTTACATTACCATATCTAGTTTTAGGTGATAATGAAGACACAGGAAACTCAAACGCTCGTGTGTCATTTTTCGCTTGTCTTTGCGTAGTTACTTCGCGTATATCATAGTCGAGTAACATTTTATTTACGAAAGCATCTTCTAATGCTCGCTTTTGTTTGTGGTAATCATTCATTGTTCCAGCCATTTCTGTATTTAGTTTTAAAGTAATCTTTTATTTCATTGCCGTGCTCGTCATATACACTGACAGCGTCGCCAAATAAGTTGTATAAATCTTTTTCTGTAGTATTCTTACCGAGTTTAATTGACTGGTAAGCGTTGTATTTTATTCCCATAGTAGTTCAAGTTTTTGTGTTTGAGTTTTAGTATTATAGGTTAAGTATGTATTGTTATTTAATACTTTTATATATATTATTTGTTTCATACTAATATTATCTTATAGTATTCGTATTTACATTGTATTTATCATCCCACTCGTCAATAATCATTTGTATTTGTTCACTTGTGAGTATAGTTATACGTTTTCTTTTTTCCATTGTATATATTCTTTATATTCTTCAACAAAAACCCACTTATCTATCTCAGACAAGTAGATCATTCCATCAACTATATTCATAGTAAGTTGTACGTTATAGTTTCGTATAAGTAATCTTGTATAGTTTCAACATACTTTTCTTTACAGTCAGTTTCTTTATTGAAAGGAAACTTCTTGTATAATTCATTAAGTATTTCTACTTTGTTAATATCTATTGAGTTAGTTACTTTACCATCTGGGTAAGTTACTAAGTTGTAATCATTATCGTCTATTCTAAACATAGTTATAAATTTAAAGTGTTGTACATATATTATCTTGTAGTTGTCGTATTTACTTTGTGATAAGAGTTATTATACTAACTCTTTATCACGTAGTACTAAAGGTATATTATTAGTCGCAGTGTAACTCTTATACTTTAACCAACATGGTAAGTTAGTGAGATTATCTTTCATTATATTAAATACTTTGTCGTGTGAGTAAGTAATTTCTTTACCATTTTTATTAGTGAAAGTTATGTTTGTGTTTGTATTAAGTAAACTTTTACGTATTACAAATCTTTTAGAAGTTATAGTATTCATAGTGTATATATTTATTGTTTAAGTTATTTAGTAATGTTATCTTTTATAGTTCGTATTTACATTGTAAAGTAGTATATTTGTTTATTAGTTATTTATAGTTAGAAAAGTATACCGCCTTCACTCTCTTTATTTAATTAAAATATAATTATAATTCCACTCATCTTTTTTAATTATAAAATCTATATTATTAGATTTTAGTGAGTTAACTGTATCAGGAAAGTAGTCTGTTGTTTCACTGAATAATATAAATTTATATTCAGTTGGAATTGTTAATTCATTATCAGAGAAAAACTGAGTGCAGTCTTGTACGTAGTGTAGTTCAGTATCTTTAGGTAATTTAGAAAGTAGATTATTATAAGTCATAGTATTTGTTTTTATTTGTTAGTGTTATCTATATAGTATAGTATTTACATTGTATTTAGTAATAAAAAAAAATCATAAGAAACGAAAAACGTTTTTTATGAAATCATGAAAAGTAAAAATCAAAATAAGTGTGGGGCCCAATGACATATTGTCAGTTTTTGTTTTATCGTCATGACATAATGTCATAGTGCAAAACTTCACTCCAAAATATATCACAACTTTTTTTTATAGTGACATTAGCCCTATATAGTCTAATAATAAGGGCCTATTGTCACACTACTTAAATACTAATAGAAACCTGTAATTATCATTAATATGAGAAACGCACCTTTAAACTTTAAGTCTAAGCCACACAAAACTAGGTTTACTAGGCGTAATGCTAAGCTAGCGGATAAGCAAGCAAAATTCAACGAGCAGGATAAAACCGAAACAACGCACATATCTGATTCTTATGTCGAGTCTGATGCAAGGCTAGCTAGTAAAAGCGATAACCAAGGTTTCTCAAGACGATCATACTTTGAAAAGGGTGGTAGTGGTTTTGGTAGATCGGGTGGACCTGGTGAAACATCGTACGTAGGTAGGTTTGCTGATAGAGATAAAGGTAAAGCGGGTTTACGCAAAGTTGAAGATAAAGATTACGAAATACGTAGAGTTGCAAGATCAGAAGATGGCATGTCAAGACCAGAAGATAAAGCAATATACTTATATAAAGGTAAAACAACAGGCGATAACGCTGGTGATCAAAGGCTTAGAGGTATAGGTACAATAAGAGGTAAAGGATTTGTAGAAAGCCACGGCGCTAGACATGATTTAATAAAATCAGAAAACATCGGCATACAGCGAGCAACAGAGGGTATGACACCTGCAGAAAAAAGAGCGTATATAAAAGATGCACAAAATCAGTTTATGGCTGGTATAGGTAAAGACGATAGAATAGATCCTAACCTAAGAGAAAAATATTTACAAGAAGAAAAGAGAATAGAATCTGACCAAAAAAGATTTGAAGGTGAAATTGGTGCAGACAAATTAAGATTAAACAACGTATACAACAACAAATAACATGGCAGCAAAAAAGATGAAAAATAAACCGCAAATGGGTATGGGTGAGCAATCAGCGCTTAAACCTAAATTTTTAAAAGGTATCTTTAGTAAAGACGATGGCTCTATGTCTACATTTGGTAATGTAGCTAATGCAATAGGACCTTTAGCAGGTTTAGTAGGCATCGGAAAATCTATAACAGATTTATTTAGAGGCGGTACACCCGCAATGCACAGTAAAAAACCTCTTCAAGCAAGGCGTCAAGGTACATTAGCAAGAATGAAAAAAAGACAAAAAGACTACGCAGCTGCTGTTGGTAGATATGGAGGATTATATGATGACTTATTAAACTTTGATAAAAAAGCTTTTGATGCTGATCAAGTTTTTAAAGGTAATGTTGCTATGCATAAAAAAAGTGCGCATAAGAGTAAACCAGCTGGTTATGTTTCAGCCGCGCAAAGAAAAGCTGTCTGGGCTAGTAAAAAAGACGGTGGTAAAGGTAATCCTAATAGAAAGAAAAAAAGATAAACAACATGAAATATTCAAACAAACCCAACGCGAAGTTTCCTGATTTATCAGGCGACGGTAAAGTAACTAAAAAAGATATATTAATAGGTAAAGGCGTAATAAAAAAGCCAAAAATGTTAAAGGCTAAAAGAAAAGACTATGTTGGTAAACCACACCAAGACGCAAAGTTTAACACCAAGCTACATGACTATGGTAGACGAGCACACAAGATGACCGCTAAAGAAAGAAAAGAATATAGACAAGGCCAAGGAATAGCATTAAGTTTCACGCCGATTGGAAATACTGCTAAAGCGTTAGGCGCAGCAGCTAGGCTTGGAAACGCTGCTACTAAAACAACTAGAGCGCTTAAAGAGGCAAAAAAGCTTGGCTTCACTGGAAAATTTGTAAAAGAAGCAATTAAGCCTTACAGAAGCGGCGGTAGATATGTTGCTGGTGCTGGAAAAGGTGAGACGTACTTGGTTAAAAGTCCACTAGAGATGAGAAGAGTATTATCTCAATCTGCGCAAATTGCAAATGCAAGAAAGCAAAATTATGTTACCAATCAGTTGATGAAAAACCAGGGGATAAACTTTCCAACTCCTAAAAATCTAAAAGATGCTGGTAAATATATAAAGCCTAAGATGCTTAAAAGTAAAAGAAAAAATCACGTTTAACTAATAAATTTTAAAATTATGCCAGTAAAATATAAAAGCGCAAAAAGAAAGATGAGCAAGCCTACAAATAAAGTAGCTACGGCTCACGCAAAGAAAGCTAAGATGTACGGAGAAAAAGCTAAAATGTATGACAAGAAAGCTAAGATGTACGGAAAGAAAGCTAAGATGTACGGGAAGAAGAAATAAGTGTAGAAATACACCATGTTAAACCAATAATAAACTTAAAACTATGACATACTTTTATTATAAGACCACAAAAACGTGGAATGGTCAACCACAATATAAACAAATGACAAACTCTGAGGAGGAAACCATTGAACTATGGAAACATCTTTCAGACAAGAAAAACTGGAGGATAGTTCAATTACCTAATGGATACTATCAGACCGAGTACCGTGATATTGAAAACAAAGAAACATGGTACGATGTCACTAGACGTGAAACAATAGAGAGTGCAGAACTTGCTATTGATGGTAGCGTTGAGCATTACAACAAGAAGTTAGACTTTGTAAAAGGTCCTAAAGTTGTAAAAACTTTTAAATAATTAATAACAACTAAATTTAATTTAATGGAATTTAATAACCCTAGTGAGATCGTTAAAGATCTTAATTTTGGCAATGAAGCCAGATCAAAGGTATTATCAGGTGTGGACAAACTGGCCGCGGCGGTCAAGTCCACCCTGGGTGCCTCAGGTATGTGTGTAATATACGAAGATGCCCTGGGCTCTCCGGTGATCACAAAAGACGGTGTAACTGTAGCTGAATCGGTTGTCTTGCTTGATCCCGTTGAGAATATAGGTGCAAGATTAGTAAAACAAGCATCGGCAAAAACTGTAGCAGAAGCAGGTGATGGTACAACCACATCAATAGTTTTAACCGAAGCTTTATTAAAAAATATAAATGAAGAATTATCTAGTAGCTCTATACGTGAAATTAAAGACGGTATTTATACAGGCTTGGAAAAAGTTAATAAATATCTTGAAGAACAAAGTGTTGAAGTTGAAGGCGATCTTTTGGAACATGTTAGCAGCATTAGTTGCAACAACGATAAGCAGCTTGGAAAAATTATATCACAAGCTTACAAAGAAGTAGGTAAAAACGGTGTTGTAATGATGGAAGAGTCTGAATCTGAAAAGACTTTTTCTGAAGTGGTTGATGGTGTACAGTTTGAAGCTGGCCTAACATCGCCACATTTTACTACAAATAAGGACAAAGGTGTAGCAGAACTTGATAATCCTGCTATTTTAATTGTAAATTGTAACATACCTAACCTTAGAAAGATACAAAACGTGCTAGAACACGTGATTAAGCATAGACAATCACTGTTAATTATAGCACAAATTGATGAAAAAGCAAAATCTGCGCTCTTAATGAACAAAATTAAGGGTAATATAGACGTAAATATCATAGATTTACCTGGTTTTATGTCTACAAGGCAAGGAACGCTTGAAGATTTATCAATTTTAACAGGTGCAAAGGTAATAAATGAAGAATTAGGCGATGATTTAGACCTAATACAGCCAGATGTACTTGGTTCTGCACTAAAAAGTGTAACAGATAACGAAAAAACTGTGTTAACTGTAGATAAAAACACAAAAGTAGTGCAGAAAAGAATAGCAGACGTTGAAAAGCTCATTGAAAAAGAGAAAGATCCGTTCTTAAAGAAGCATTTACAGCAAAGACTGAGCATGTTAAGTGGTTCGGTTGGCATGATACGCGTAGGTGCTGTATCAAAAGTTGAATTAAAAGAAAAGAAGGACAGAGTTGAGGATGCTATTTACGCTACTAAAGCAGCTTTACGTGAAGGTATAGTTGCAGGTGGTGGTATAGCGTTACTAAACGCTGCACAAGAACTTGAAAAAAGTAACAATATTGGGGAGAAAATACTAGCGAAGTCAATTAAAGCACCTTTCATAACTATAATGAGTAATGCTGGTATAGAAAACTACGAAACGCCAATCAACACAGGCGTTGGGTTTGATGTTATCTCGGGTAACAGTGTTGAAATGATCAAAGCTGGAATCGTAGACCCCGTCTTAGTTACAAAGACTGCATTAAAAAATGCGGTGAGTGTTGCGACTACTATAACGTCGGCTGATTGTATTGTAAGTAATATTAGACTTAATCCAAATGAAAGCCGTTAGTTATTATATAGTAGTTAAAAACATAAAGGAACAACCTAAAAAGATCGCTGGCCTGGATATCATGGATAGTGTGGACAGTGACAATAGGTATGTAAAAGCTGAGGTTATTAGTATAGGTAACCTCGTTGAAGGCGTAAGTGAGGGTGATATTGTGTATTATGATAAACACGCTGGACACAGCATACAACATAAAGACATATTATACTATGTCATCAAAGTTGGTGATGTGGTGTTAATAGACTAAACCATAAACTCTAAACTTAAAACTATATACTGTACATGTTTAACATTTAAAATCAATAATGATGAATAAATTTTTAGTATTTATTGACCAGGCTGATGATGCAGCTTGTTATCCAGTAGAAAATCTACTAGCTATGACTTGTGCTTCTGATGGTGCTGTTAATTTAAAATTTAAATCTTCTATTGGTAGTGGTGGTACTGACGGTGCTTCTGCTGATACTGTAGCTTTAACAGTTACTGCTGATACAGAAAAAACTGTATTTTCAAGTATCGTATCTAAAATTAATGCACATCCAAATGGTGATCCATTTATTGTTGTTGCTGATGACGTAAACTCTATTTACGCTGACAGTAACATTACTGCATGTGCTATTACATTAGACACATAATAGATGAGAATTGACGCAAGTGATTTGCGTGAGATGAAAATCCTTAAGTATTACAGGCTCGTTAGAAAATGGGCCTGTAAAACTTATGATTTAAAAGACGCAGACTTAGAACTATTAATTTATTTAGACTGTAAAGGAAGATTTACACGTGACGACTTTATAAACGGAACATACACGTATTCTTGGGATAAACAACGCTGGGAGCGTTTACGTAAAGCAGGATGGATAGAGGTATGGAGACATAGAAACAGAACTACAATTAAATACAGCATTTTTAAGACATCATTTAAATGCTCACAAATAATAAGCAGAATATATAGAATATTACTTGGTGAAGAAGATTTACCAATATCAGATAGAAATGTATTCTATAATAATAAATCATATACAGATAAAGTGTTTAATAAAGCTATAGATGATATGATAAAAGATAAAGATAGGTAATGGCATTTAAAATGAAAAGTAAAAATGAGGTATTAGATCACCATCCTAATTCAAAGGAAGGTCAGCTAATACGTTATGCTGATTTACCTAATCAAGTAATGGGATACACAGATCAAGACAAAACCATATGGGTCAATAGAAAAATGAACCCAAACATGCAGCGTGAAGCTATTAAACATGAGAAGGTTCATGTTAAGCAAATAAACGATGGTAAACTTTGGTTTGATGACAATTTTTATTACTGGAAAGATAAAAAGCAAGGTAGACAACATAAGATACCTATGAGCTACATAGATACAGCTAACAAAGCTTTACCTTGGGAAAAAGAAGCATATAAAGCAAACAGTAAACAATATAGATAATTATGGCAACATTAACACCAACATTAACATTAACAAGTGCTGATACTACATCAGACGCATTATCATTAACGGTAACCGATTCATTAACTACAGCGGTTCCAAATGTAGACTCAACAAGAATTTCAGTAGATACTTCAGGAACAACTTTAATATCAAATAGCGTGGCTACAATAAACTACGTTTATATTAAAAACGCAGATTCTTCTGCTGTATTAGTATTAGAAACAGTAGCTGGCACACAGGCGTTTTCAGATTTACAGCCTGGTGAGTTTAGCTTTTTTCCTTTAAAAGGATCAATAGGTTTAAAAGTAAAATCAGGCTCTGGTTCAGCAACTGTTGAATACGGGTACTGGACAAAAGGATAATGAGTAAGATATTAGGAAAATTATTTGGCGGCGCAGCTGGTAGCTTTATAGATAAAATAGCTAGCGTTGCTGATAAGTTTATAACAACAGGCGCAGAGAAGCAGGCATTTCAAAAAGAGATGACAAAGATCTTAATTGATGCTGAAGCTGAAATGCAAAAAAACGTAACAGAAAGATGGAAAGCAGATTTAGAACATGGCAACTGGCTAACAAGATCGGTGAGACCCCTTGTGCTAGTTTTCCTTATTGTATCGACTGTCCTCATGGTGTTTGTGGATAGTGGATCAGTTAATTTTAACGTCGAGCAGAAGTGGACAGATTTACTTCAATTAGTTTTGATCACTGTGATCGGGGCCTATTTCGGCGGACGAAGTTTCGAAAAGTTTAATAAAAAATAGTAGTATGCCTAGAATCAGTAGAATAGCAGCGGATACAACATTAACAGTTGGTGATAAAGTTATAGGTACAGATGCACTTGATGGATCAACTAAAAACTTTACACTGGGCCAAATGGGCGAGTTTGTCCAGAGTAACTATAGTAATGTAGATATTGCTAACGGCGCTGATAATAGGATAATAACAGCAACTGACTCCGACAGTTTAAGCGGAGAGGCTAATTTAACATTTGATGGTAGCACATTAGCTCTGACAGGTTCAGGAACAGTAAGTAGTGATTTTGATGTAACAGGTAGTGTAAAGATAACTCAAAATTTAAGAAGAACAATAACAACAGTAACACCTAGTAGTGGTGTATCAACGATAAATTTAACAGCAAACGATAACTTTTTAGTTAACTTAGCAAATGAATCAAGCTCATTAGTTATGACAATAGCTAGTGAAAACGTTGGACAGTCTGGTGTTATAATACTTAAAAACCCTTCAAGCGTAGGGTCATTTAGTATGGCAGCTTTACCAAGTAACATGCTAACACCGGCGGGTGCTAGTGTAAACTTTACTACAAGCGCAAACGACACGTCAGTAATATCATACGTTGTGATATCATCAACTCAAGCATTAGTCAATTATGTGGGTGATTTTTCATAACGTAGTATATGTGGGATTTATTTAGAATATTTAAGAGAAGTACCTCAACTTCGAGGAGCACGTCTACAAATCGTACGACGCAGACAGCGTATTCTACAACAACCACATTCAACACATCTACAAGTACAACTACTACTTTTAACACATCAACATCAACTACAACAACCTTTAATACGTCGACATCTACGACAACAACTTTCAATACTACATTTTCTACTAACAGATCAACTAATACAGTAGTTAGTACTAATAGAGCAACTAATACTGTATACTCAACTAATATAGATACTACTACAACTTTCAATACTAGCACAGCCACTACTACAACCTTCAATACTAGTACATCTACTACTACCACATTTAATACATCTACAAATACAATAACAAACTTTACTACTACTTTTTCTACTAATAGAACTACTAATACTGTTTTTGAAACAGCGTATGAAACTAGTAGAACAACGATATTTGAAACAACTAGAACTACTAATACTGTTTTTAATACGTCTACTGTAACACAGAAGACAACAAGTACTGTGGTATCTACTAATAGAAATACCACTACCGTATATTCTACTAATAAAACTACTAATACTGTGTACTCAACTAATAGATCAACATCTACTGAGTACAGCACTAATATAGATACCACAACAACATTTAACACATCTACAAGTACTACGACTGTATTTACGACTACGATAACTACTAATATAGCTACCACAACTACGTTTAACACGTCTACAAACACTACAACTACCTTTAACACATCAACCAATACAACAACGGTGTTTAATACTAGTACGGTTACACAAAAGTCAACAAGTACAGTTGTTAGTACTAATAGAGCAACAAACACAGTGTTTAATACATCTACGAACACAATAACAGTATTTAATACTAGTACTAATACAATAACCGCTTATACTACTACATTTGCGACTAACAGAGCTACTAGCACAGTGGTGTCTACTAATATAGATACGACTACAACCTTCAATACATCCACAGCTACAGCCACCAGCAGAGCAACTACAATAAGTACTAATAGAGCTACAACAACAACATACGAAACTAGCAAATCAACATCTACAAGTAGAACTACAACTATATCAACTAACAGAAGTACCAATACAGTAGTATCAACTAACAGGTCAACTAACACTGTGTTTAACACTAGTACTAACACACAAACCAGTAGAACAACCACTATAAGTACTAATAGAAATACTACAACTACATTTAATACAAGTACCAATACAACTACTACATT
>Ga0208158_1000213_pt1 | contig 23499 bp, 25 predicted proteins | sample 8_EtaG_FD_184081 | JGI IMG/M metagenome (GOLD analysis project Ga0208158, IMG submission 184081) | Marine viral communities from the Subarctic Pacific Ocean - 8_ETSP_OMZ_AT15162 metaG (SPAdes) (version 2) | ecosystem: Environmental > Aquatic > Marine > Oceanic | place: Pacific Ocean | collected...
CTGCCATCTGTTCTTTCTGTAGAGCAAGGTTCTCTTGATGACGCTTCTCTGCATCCTTCTTAGCTTCTTCATTAGAGCCACCGCCACCGCCACCGCACATAGCTAATCTCTGTAGTTACTTAATGATAGCTTGATATTACTATGAGACTATTCCAAGTGTACTGACGTTACCTGTTGGCTTGTACTTGATAGTACTAAATCCTTTCCTTCCTGCACCTGAATACGCACTTCTATCATCTCTTTTAACTAGCTTATCTGCTGCTGTTGTACTTTTATTTCCTGTCTCTAAATTAATAATTGTATTACCACCACCACCTGCTCCACCACCAGTTCCTTCTTGAGTAGGAGGTACATAATTAGAAGTCTTAGGCCCACCTGAAAGATTAGTCTGCCAACCTCCACCCCAGTCTATGTTTACTGTATCTCCTGCTGCTATGCCAAGGTTGCTGTCAGTTGTTGAATGATCTATTGCTGCTGCTGTGCTGTAAAGGTTGCCATCTCCACCAGTTTGAAACCATTTATTTTTTATATCAAAGTTACCAGCTTCAATAGCTAATTTTCCAGCAGGAGTTTCAGCCCAAGTTGCAAGGTCTAGTTTGTCAGCACCACCTGAAGTGAATTGTGTAGCGTCTACATTCTGAACACCAGTTGGGATAGTAAAAGGATTAGCACCACCACCACCTTGGAAGGCTCCATCTTTTTGGTAGTTAGCCATGTGAAAGTCATGGCCTGTTGTTGTTCCAGTCTGATCAAAGGCTATTGGTTCAATCCTGTATCCACCAGGTGCGTTGTCATCTGGTACATAGTTCCATTGGTATGGAGTACCTGTTATTGGATTTCCATCGTCATCAGTTGCAACGATTTGATTGCCGTCATCATCTAGCTTGATGTTTCCATCATCATCTAACTCGTATTGAGTAGCAGTCTTGCTACCACCACCAAGACCAGTACCATCGGTGATTGCATCTGGGTGCATGTTTAAATATCTTTCTTCTGTTATTAAGTCACCGTCACCATCAACACCCATGCTTATTTCTAATGGGTTGCCATACCCTATTGTTCCAAACTTCTTATAGTTCTGGTGGCCTGTGTTAGCTGAGATGTCAGACGTTACTTTGTCTGTTGCTGCTTTGTAAGCTTCATCCCAACTCTTACCTTGTGCTAAGTGGCTTTGTATATCTTGTGTCGTTTGATAACCCCACCACTCACTACCTTCTTGTCCAACAGTATTACCTTGCAACATTCCATAAGAATAATTCTGGTGATCTAAATAGTTTTCAAGGTTAGATGTTTGTAATTTATTAGACCAGTCCTCTGTTCTAACACCTAATGCAACATCATGGTCTTGATGTTCAAACCAATCAGGTACACCTGCTACTCCTTTAGCTTCTGAAGATCTAGCTACGTTTCTTCTTACTGCTGTATCAGCTATCTTTGCTGCTTGATCTGCTGTTTTACCAGCAGCTATAGCATCAGCTTGTGCCTTGTCATATTCAGCAGACCAATAAGCTAAACCATCAGCACCAAAGTCTCTATTTAAAAGACCTTGGCCTATGTTCTGTATTGCTGCTGACGTTGCCATCTTTACTCGATGTTGTTCTGCTCATTATATACAGACCTTAACATCCTTACCAATTCCACTTGACCACCGTACCTCCATATCTCTCTGTCGTTTGTATCTATCGATGGACATTTATCAGGGTAGATCTCTTCTAGTTTCCTGATTAATACTTCAGGAATCTCGGGCCAAAGTTCTTCATCAATCATGTGGTGGGTTCCCAGAGTGTGACTTTACCTGTGACTTTATTGTACTCACCATGCCTAAGTATTCTTGTTAGTCGTGCTGATTGAAGTGCTGACTTATACGACAGCTTCTTCTTTTCATAAGCACCGACTACCTTATCCCACATATCAGAGACTGATTCACTGTCGCCTAATATTTTTTCAGCAGTAACAGGGCCAACACCAGGAAGACCTTCGATGTTATCTACCTTGTCACCTGTTAGTGCTTGACAAAGCCAATTTCTATCTGCCCTCTTTTCAGAAATGATTTCAATCTCTTCATTCCTAAGGAGAGTGCAGGGTACTGACCTCATATCCTTATCACCCGACACAATGATTGGATCTTTGTAGTCACCACTTGTACTAAGTAATGCCATTACATCGTCAGCTTCTAAGCCAGGATATACAACAGTGTGGTAATACCTCTTGGTTGCATTGATGACATCCCTTAGTGCTAAAGGTTTACGCTTACCTATTCTGTTACCTTTGTAATCTTGATAGACCTCCGTGTGTCTGAAGGTTGGGTAGTCAGTGAAGGTCATGATAATTTTTTTGTTATCATTTGTGATCGCTTGTGCCTGTTCTATTTTCATAGCCATCAGGTCAAGGGCATCACGTTCATCTGATACAAGTACATGTTGGTACTCGTTGAACTTGAAGTCTTCCTCTACTGCACAACAAGATTGGTAGGCCAGTAGATCACCATCAAAAATAAGAGTCATGTAAAGAAGTTGGATTGTTGTACTAACCTGCCCGACTTGTCATCGTACAGAAGTTTATCTACCTCACCTGTATTGCCACTGAATCTATTCTTGAGGATTCCTAGCTGTAATTCAGAGCGTTCACCTGGATCTCCTTGTTGATTTCTAGTACAGGAAATACATAAATCTGATAGCTGTAAAATTGCACTGCTACCTCTGAGATCAGAAGGTGATACGCTTGCTCCCTCCTCATGTGCCTTGCCTTGTGGTCTACGCAAGTGAGATACAAGTATTAGTCCTATGCCTGTGGCTTCAACACATTGTCTAAGCCTGGTACATGTAATGTCTAACGCTCTTCTTTCATCTACATCACTAAGTCCAGAGATAACTATCGTTAGGTGATCAAGTATTACTACATCTACTTCTTCTGCTGTAGCTAGATAAGTAATCTGTTCCACGAGTCTATCTACGTCCATACTGCCAAAATGATCGTACAAAAAAAGACGGCCTGATCCTAGGAGGGAGTCAAAGGCCGACTTCAGTTTGGGGATCTCGACAGTCTCATCTAAATGTAAGGGCTTGTTAAGTGCAACCCCCATGATTCCTTGAAGGGTACGTTGCAAGCTTTCTTCAAGTGCTATGTACCCGACTCTTAAATTTTGCGTGAGAAAATGATGGGCTAACTCTCTACATACCGTACTCTTTCCCGTCCCTGAGCCAGCGCAAAGAGTTACCATCTCACCTTTGCGGAAACCGTAGGTGTAGTTATTTAATTTCTCCCACGGATAAGGACATACAGCCTTAGCTCCTGGTTTTATTAGCTCATCCCATAAGGTTGATGCTTCTTTTATCTGATCAGGTCGTGCAGGTTGTGCCTTCCATAGTAGATCCTTTAACTCTGCACCTTTACCAGCAACAAGCATGTCGTTGGCATCTTTATATGGTTCAGGGATACGACAGATAGCTGCCTTACCAGCAGGTAGTAGTTCAAGTGCAACTTGACTAGCCTTTTGTCCTGGCTCATCGTTGTCGAAACAAATAACAACCCATGCGAATTGACTCAGCCACTTAAGATTTGCAGCGATAGCTTTCTTAACTGACTGAGTACCTGAAGGTATTGATACGACAGGAAATTTATTGCCTTGTACCTGTGACGTAGATAAGGCATCGACTTCGCCCTCATTTAAAACACAGAACACATTGGAATCTCTTCCATGATTTTGTCGCCACTTGCTTTGACCCCACATTTGCAGGTCACTTATGCCATCATCAGCTATCCAGTTAAACTTCTTGTCTCTGAATCGCAGGTGTTGCGCAGTTGGCAACCCTTGCTGATCGTTGTATGTGGCAACGTGTACCTGCTGATCACGATAGAAAGCTTGGGTGTAACTAAAGAAGTTAAGTGTTTCGACAGTGATACCACGCCACTCTTGTTTGAATGGCTGCAAGTTTTTAAGCAGCTTGCTTGTTGACCTGACTACTGGCATTGGTTCTCTTTCCTTTTCTCTTTCAGGTTGAAAAGATGAATCACACGCATAGCAATGTGAGTGTCCATCGTCAAAGGTGACGCATCCCTTTGTTGTGTCGCAGTTAGGGCATGACCCTCTACTAACTTCTTTGCTTGAAGACACTGCTAGTTCTTTGCCTTTTGTCGAATTGCTTCTGATAAAAGTTTTGCAGCAAGAGTAGCTATTGCTTCTCCTTTATATTCTTCAGGAGCTTTCCATTCTTGCTGGCAACAAGGACAGAGTTCTGTTGTTTCAATAGAAGCCATTGCTTCAAGTGCTGCATATTCATCAACACTTATTCGGACATTTAGCTGTCGTTTTTTAATGTTCATTAATGTGCTTAAGCATGGTTTTCAATTCAGTTATACGTTTCTTAATGTTCTGCACTCTCTCTGTGTCAGGAGGTGCATCGGAGTCATAAGGCTCCCAGTTACCTGGGGATTCTTCTCGGTAGAAGCTGCCCTTTATCCATCTAATCTCTTTGTCCATACCAGTCGGGTGGGATTGTGTTGTTACTCCACTTGAAACCATTGCGAGTTGCCCACTCGCCGTATGTCATGGAGTTTTTTCTTTTAGTTAGCTTGACTGCTGCGTTCTGAAAGCACAGTCGTATATCTAGATTGGGATGTTGCGTCTTAACCGCAACCATCTTTCGTCTATCTTCCTTGGAGAAGTGGCCTTTGGTCTCGACAACGACACCATTTTTGAGTACAAAATCTGGGCAATATTTTGAGTGGATTTCGTAGGGTAGTAGTACGGATTCATACGAGAACGAAACATTTTTTTTAAGTAGGCTAGCGGCTATTCGTGCCTCGAACTTGCTCCTGTAATTAGAAGCCAAAGTTATCCTTTGGATTTGGGGTTGCTGGAGTTCCTGACTCTTGTTGTGGTGCATCAACTGTGAATCCCCATCCCTCTGCTGTCTGAGCTTGACTGCCAAAGGGTATGAACTTCTTGATGTTTATAGCAGAAGGTGTAATTGCAAGACCTGAACCAACATCTTTGTGGTAAGGGAAGACATATAGAGCTACTTGTGCTGTGGTACATGGCCCTATCTTTATGTACTTCTTCTTCTGTGTATCGTTCAATGGTTCTTGCTGTCTGTTGTCAAACATTACTGGTGCAGTATTAGGTGTACCATTAGGCTTGTGTGTTTTTTTATTAGTGCGTATCACTAGATAGTTATCATCAGGAAAACCTTGTCTTTTGTTGCCATCTTTATCTAAGTATGGCCCCCAAGAATATGGGAGGTTATTCCATTTAATAAATTCTTGTAGCTCCTCATTTGTTTTATTAGGATAAGCAGCCTTAATTGCCGTCTTTAATTGAACAAGGCAATTATCTAGACCATTCCCTAATTTCTGTGATGCTTCACCATAAGGACAGACAATATCTGTCTTCCATTTATGAGGAGCAAACTTAGTATCTGCTTCAACCAACCATGAGAGGCTAAGCATTGAGTTCTCTGGTGTATTCAGTTGTGTTCCGTTGAGATCCAGTTCTTTCATGTGATGAAATAAGTTGAGTTTCGTGTAAGTGTTGGATCTAATGAACCCAACTGGGGTTCAGTTGGTAGATCCTCCTTTTGTGTCGGGGTGAGTTGTGATTTCAGCCCGTCCTTTACCTTAGCAAGCCAATCTTCCTTATACATCTCAGCAAAGGATTCTCTTGCAGCATTTCTTAACGCACTCATCTCACTTGGAGTTGTTAAGAAACAGTCATGTATTCCTCCTATATTAATAACATTTTTCTTGGTAGCTTTGATGGTAGTAGCACACATATGAGCAGCATCAAATGAGTGCAGGATATTAGCACTTAATCCATTCCCCATCTTAGTAGTATTCAGTGTGGGACAGTCATCTTGCACCCTAATGTCTAAGTGAATGTCCGACAAATACTTAAGTCTTATCCTTGTATTCTTTGTACTATTATATTGCTGATGTGCTGTTAATCCTGATGGTGTAGTCCATGTAAGTGGTGTATCATTCTTACCTGCTCTTGTACCTATAGCTTTAAACCATACCATCGCCTGAACTGCTGGTTGTATCAAAGCACTCGCCTCTTTGTGTAATATCTTCGCCATGTAATGAATCGTTTGCATCGATCCATCCTTTGTTAACCAACTTGTATTGCCATATAAATTCTTAGCTCTCTTAATTCCCCATTGATGAGCAAAGGTATAGAAGGATGCGTATGTTGCACTATAAGGAAGACACATCACAGGATTCTTAGCCAGTGTCCTATCTGTTTGAAGCATTAACCATTTTCTTGAGTGTTCATTGTTGTCTTGTCGTAGTTGTTCATTAACTCTCGTCATCACACTCGTATATATATCTTGTGGCTTATCTGTATTAATTAGATTCACTTGTTCACCCATACTTTTAGATCTAAGCAACGCTGAATAATGCTGTATCCCTGAGCAAGTGCAGTCCAGCATCACCGGCTGACGACATTTATATGTTGGTCCTTCCTTCTTCCACTCGTAATAGGTACGACAGAAAGATAAGAAAGACCATGGCTTATCTGCTCTCATCCAGAATTGAGAGTTAGTCCACGGGTCATTACCTGCTCCCATGATTAGTTGTTCATGTTCAAATACCCAATCGATCCTTGTTTGGAAGTCACTCTTAAGACCATATAAATTTGCACCATGTATGCGTAACCAATTCGCCTGTTCTTCTGTCTGTATATATGTGTAGTAACTGAACTCAAGCAGCGACCTGGCTACGTCATTACCTTGTGGATTTAGATACGGTGGTCGATAGTAAAGACGACCCCTCCAATCACAGCTAAGAGGATAGAAAATTTCAGGTGTGTCCCTGAATTTCCTTGCAGTATTAAGCAAGATTGCATTAGCCAACCTTGTGCTTTTAGTTTTCTCATTCCTTATATGTATGCTTCGTGCTGTCTTCTTCCATTTAATTATGTCGGGGTGATCCTCATCCAAATGCTTTGGATATGGAGGCACAGGCCATCCACTAATAGGAAGCAAGCAGCCAACAACTAGGTTCTGATCGTAAGCATGTAGTACCTGATCAAGCATCCATGTCTTAAGTCTCCAAGCAACAGCACTCTGTATATTTGCTGCCTCTATATAAGTCTCATCTCCCTTGCAATGACTAGCTATTAGATCGTTATTAGTTTTAAATAGTGGGTTGGGTATGCGATCATTATAGTACCCACCATAGCAAGACTTATCATATTTCTTAGGAGGGATAATCGTTGGTAGATAGTGAGGTGTTAGTACTTCTTGTCTGTGTTGTACGTCAGCTATCCATTTCAGACATTCTTCAGTTGGTTCAACAACCCTTCTCTTTTTACGTGGCTGATCACATCTAATTATCTTTAAGAACCCTGTCTCTTTAGCTGCAATCTCAACTAATAAATTACCGCAACACATCTTATCTTTATTAGACCAGAGTTCAGTGCTATCCATCCTCTTTAAGTTCTCTATTTTATGTCGCTTCCTTTGTCTACTCTTGTTATATCTAGCCAATTCTTTTTTATTTAACTTGTTAAGCATCGCTTCAATCCATAACCTATCAGCTATTTCCATAGAGATTTGATGAAGAGATGGTGAACAAGTCAGTTGATCTACTATTGTTCTGATTGTGGTAGCAGCCACGATCTGCGATGGAAGCAAAGTCAGAGGTCTAAGTCTTGCATAGGTGATACCCGCCTTGCCTGACTGGACCTCTTTTTGTATGCGTTCTATGTGGTCAACTATCTGATTAAAACCTACGCAAGAAAGAGTCTCTCCCCAATTAGAAAGAGACTCCATCTTCTTAGATTTAAAAGAGTTACTTACAAAGCGAGAAAAGTTTCTCCCATTTGTAAACATCTCCTCCTCTAGTTGTAGCTGTTCATTCAAGTTCATTCTCAATCATCCATCTATATTTACTGATGCGTTTGTTGCACTTCTCGCATGGGTATGAACGCCAAGCCAAGCCATACACTCGCACTGTTGACTCACACTCAGGACATTTAATGAGCTTGCCATCAAAGCCAGTGCGTGAGTACTTATGGATAGGTTGAAAGAGTTCAGTAACTTTGCAGTCACCGTCCTTGCAAGTGATCTTCTTAGTTGATTCGGTAGGAGTCATTGAAGTTTCTCCAGAATTAAGGCGTACTTATCTTCTATAAATTCTTCAATGGCCCTGCGATACATAGAAGAAGGACTAATGCCCTTCTTACTTGCAAGAGTGACAACCTTTTGATGATAGACATCACCAATAGTTGTTTGAACTTTGTGAGTTTGCATTTTAAAAGGTGGGTTTATGCGAGGGTTGACACGCCTGTTCCAATTGGAAACGCCGCACTGTTATCCCTCGTAGGTTGTTGTACTGCCGGTGAATTAGCCAGCAATAAAAAGAGGACAGCGTAGATAGTTAAACCTAACGCTGTCCCAAACGTGTGCCTAATCATTACCAAAAAGAGGATGTTCTTTCTGGTGTTTAGCTAGGCGAGCCTCGCTATACATAGCTGACTCTTCTTCGTATCTTTTTTTTAGATACTTCTCATCTTTTTTATTCATTCGCACCATTTTTTTCCAGTCACCCAAGGTCATATCTCCGTATCTCATTTTGGTTGAGTCGGGACATCCTTGACCAACCATTGCCATGCCCATGCTTACAAGGACATCGCTAATGATGCCAGCTTCAATCTCTTCGTTTGTTGGTTCCATTAGTCAGGCTCACAGGTAGTTCGGAAGTCTTGGAGATATGCAACAGGTGTCCCTGTTGGTGCTTCTTCCTTCCTTAATTCAAGTTCGTTCTCAGTAATACACCAAGTACCGCACTTGTTCCCGTTGCTATCTCTAATGGATTGTTCACCTTCTCCCAGGTAGGAGTGAAGGTTATCCCATTGCCCCATAGTGGCGAGCTTGTGAAGAATCCGACTGAGTTCGCTTCTCTCTGTGAAGGCAGCGTTGTCAGTCTCAAGAGTAAGAGTGAGTTTCATTTAGAACAAAACTCCAAGAATAAAAACTACAGCTAAGACAACAGCCAAAGAATTTAATTGTTCTTTAATTGGTCTTAGTTCTTCTAACTCAGAAAGAAGGGTATTCTTGTCTTCTGTTAGTGATGCAATAGTGTCTCTTGCCACGATAAATAAATAAAATGGTGGGATTTGTGAGGGAGTGAGTCCCTCATCTAACCCCGAAGGGCTAGAGGAGAGAGTCAGACCGCTTGCAATTCGTCAGCTTTACCAGCGACACAACTGCAATGATCTCTGACAACTATCCAAACCATCTCATTAATGATTTGGTCGATAGTTCCATTATTCTTGCTCAAGTCTTCCAGAAGTGATTCCCCATAAATACCGTCAAGGTAAGCTTCAATTTCTACTTGGTGTTCATTGAAAAATTTCTTTGTCTCCCAGTAGTAAATAAAACCATTGACTCCCATTTCGCACCCATGTTGGGCAACGTCTCGGCACTCATCAATAGAATCAAATCTTTCTTCTAGTGCAAGAAATAAAGGTGAAAGCATAATGCCTCTTTGTGGTGGGTCGTCCCTCTTTTGAGGGAATGACGAGGAATGGAGTTGAACCATTCCCTAAGCCTGGTTACTTATCGTCTTTGTCCTGGTCCATCTTCATGGTTTCTTCCAGGTCGCATGCTGCATCCAATAACTCCATTAAGAACCCTTGGTGCATGTCGTTCATCTTGTCCCAGTCTTCCTCTGTCGTTACCTTCCTTAGTTCCTTGAGAGCATCAACTACTTTCTCGGCATCCTCTAAGGCGTAACCAACTTGACTAAGACCGTCCCTTACTGACTTCATAATGAATTGTGGTGGGTACTCCTTCATTATATCAGATCTTAGTAGTTTTTCAATACCAACTGATATTAGATAGTTCTTTGCGGCTACAAACTAAAAGGAATACAACCCTCTGAAACTGTCCAGATTTCGACCTGATAGCCTTGCTTAACTGCTTATATGACAGTTATACCACCTAGTGATACCAACCGATTAGACCCCCTCCCCCCTTATTTGGACACGATTTGGACACGATGGGGGGTATCGATCTAGTTCTTACATAACGATTACCCCTTCACATTTTTCCGATAAAAATGGGATCTGTGAGGATCTAATAGATATCTAATAGGGGGGATCTGGCGGGATCTTATAGGTGGGATAAGGAGTAACTTCTATTCATATATGGACAGTTAGTGATAGTAAGGGATTTGGGGAGTAGAATTTAGGGTAGTTAGTCTTGTACCAGTGAGGCTAATAGGGGGTCTTCCTGTGGTGGGTGAGACCCCTGCCAAAACATGTGTATGATTAGAGAAAATACTGAGAGATTATGTCTAGGAAGAATACGACAGAGGTATTGGGGGATTTACATGCAGGATTAGCTGAGTGGTTTATGGATAAGTTAGTGTCTGGGGAGATGACGGTAGCAGATGTGAATGTGCTCAGACAGTTTTTGAAAGATAATCAGATCAGTGCGCAGCCAGTGGAAGGTACTGCGTTTGGAGATCTAGCGAAACAGTTACCTGATATAGAGAATGTCGTAGCATTTAAGAAGAAGAGGGCTTGAGTAAGTGAAAGAGAAGTGGGTGCAGCTACCTGATCAGTTCAGGGATGACTTTAGGTACTTTTTAGTTGTCGTCTGGAAGCATTTACAGCTTCCTAATCCCACACCTGTTCAGTTAGACATAGCTGAATACATGCAGGATGGACCAAAGAGGAGGATTATTGAAGCTTTTAGGGGAGTTGGTAAGAGTTGGATGGCAGCAGCTTATGTTTTATGGCTGCTAAGGAATGATCCACAGAAGAAGATCATGGTTGTATCTGCCAGCAAGATGCGAGCAGATGACTTTGCACAGTTTTGTTTAAGGCTGATTAGGGAGATGGAGATATTGAAGTGCTTAGAACCAGATAGAGATGAGCAAAGAAGTGCAAGTAATAGGTTTGATGTAAGACCAGCGACACCAGATCAGTCACCATCTGTTAAATCTGTCGGTATTTTTGGACAGCTTACTGGTAGTAGGGCTGATTTAATACTGAGTGATGACGCTGAAGTTCCTAATACAGCTTGGACAGTAGGGATGAGAGAGAAATTATTGTTATCTGTCGGAGAATTTAATGCAATTCTGAAACCAGGAGGAGAAATTATGTTCCTGGGTACACCTCAGACGGAAGAAAGTATCTATAACAAGCTGCAAACAAAAGGATATGAATGTCGTATTTGGCCTTCAAGGTATCCAAAGAAACCTGAGAAGTATGGGAATGCACTAGCTCCGATGATATTGGAGCAGTGTTCAGAGAAAAAGAATCATCCAACAGATCCTGACCGCTTTAGTGAGATTGATTTATTAGAAAGGGAGTCTAGTTATGGAAAGTCGCAATTCACACTTCAGTTTCAATTAGATACAACCCTTAGTGATTTAGATCGCTTCCCTTTAAGGCTGTCAGATCTAGTAGTAATGGAATTAAATCAAGATGCACCAGAGAAAATTGTTTGGTCATCTGGTGCTGAGTATCGAATTAGTGATTTACCTGCTGTTGGGTTTAGTGGAGATTATTATCACAGGCCAGCTTTTATACATGGGCAATGGATTGAGTTCCAAGGTTGTGTGATGTTTGTCGATCCTTCAGGTAAGGGTCTGGATGAAACAGCTTATGCAATTGTCGCTCATCTCAACGGTAATTTATTTGTCTTAGAGGTCGGTTCATTCCGTGAAGGTTATACGGAACCTGTTCTAAGAGGTATAGCAGAAGCTGCAAAGCGTAGGAAGGTTAAGTTAATCCTCTTGGAAGATCAATTTGGTCAAGGCATGATGGAGAGCCTTTTAAAGCCATACCTTCGAGATATCTATCCCTGCACTGTTGAACCGACTAGGAGCAATGTTCAGAAAGAGAGAAGGATTATTAATGCTTTAGAGCCAGTATTAAATCAACATCGCTTAATAATTAATCGTTCAGTTATTGAAGATGATTCTAAAAGTAGAGGAGATGATTCAGTTGAAACTGCTTTGGCCTACCAGCTTTTCCATCAATTAACTCATCTAACTGTCGATAGAAATTGTTTACAACATGATGACAGATTGGACGCTCTAGCTAGTGCTGTCCAATACTGGAATGAATCTCTTGCTATAGATGAAAACAGAGCAATCCAAGAACGTGCCGCTGAACTTTGGGATTTGGAGCTTGCTGCTTACAAGGGCGAAATTGAAGGTCTCCTTGATGCACAAATCCTTGGTGTACCTCTTGAGACGGTCGGCAAAAACAACCCAAAGAACGGATGGATCGAAACCCATGGGACCCATTAAATACGAACCTAGAGGATGGGTTGTGCGTATCCCTTCTTCTTTTGTTGGTTATGAGTCTGTGTGTGTTGGAGGCTTCCAGACAGTTGTAATTGCAGAGACTCCTGACTCAGCTATGGATATTGCAGCTAATTCAGATGTATGGGAACAGTTAGATTTCCCTGTTGATAGTTTCCACGTCTTTCCACAAGATCCTCGCTAGATTCTCCAGTTACGATTACGCTCTGGATGATGACCAGCGACAGTCTTTTCTAACTTATTAAGCCGGTTAAATAATTCTCTTGTATCTCTATCTCTACGATTACTTACATTGCTAAGTGACATGATGAATACACTGGCTGTTGCACCAATAATTGCTGCTGTAATCTCTGCCACTGTTCAAAATAACAAATTATGTCTAGTGTAAGACGGCCTACCACTGAATTTCATGGAAGAAAAACCAGCAACTGATCAAAAGAAAAAGAATCCTTTGCAAAAATTGAAAGAAGGATTAGATGATCAGCAAGAACAGTTACAAGTTCTTTCTACATTTGTCAGATTGGGAGTTGTAGTTTGGTCGGGGTTTATATTAACACTTAATTATGTAACTATCCCAGGATTAGGGGAGCAAGAAAGAATAGATCCAACCTTCATAGCTTCAGTGTTTACAGGGGCTTTGGCCAGTTTTGGATTGGAGACTGCAAAGAAAAGAGGAGATGGAACTTACAAAGCTGATGAAGAGAAAAAGAAAGCAGAAGGTGGTGTTCCTTATCAAATAGTAAGGATTGAAACTCCTGTTAAACTAATACCAGTCGAACCAAGAATCGATCCGATTTCTGGTAAAGAAATAGATCCACAGACAGGAAAACTTAAATGAAGAAGCTGTTAATCCTTTTATTGTTAGCGGCACCCTGCCAAGCAGAGATCACATCCAAGCTTTCTAGCTCTACTTCTCTAACAGTTGGAGCCAGTAGTACTCAGGCGACCAGAGTTCCTTCTACTTACGCAGTGTCGGGAACCAATATAAAGGTCAGCACTGGGGAGCATATAGGTAAGTTCACGGCTGGTTCAGCTTCAGCAGCAGCTACGCTTGATGTTGGGACGTACGAGATAAATACAGCAGGATCAGCGTTTTCGCTAACGGAAAGTTGGCAACAAGGGGACGCTATACCAGCAATAGGAAGTGGTGTAGACGTAACTAGCGGTGTAGTTGCTGATATGCCAGCTTTCGGTAGTACCACTACGATCTCAGGCGGTGTGGCTGGTACGCTTGCGGGTACTGTACTGAGTTCTGGGGTTGTTACGGTCGTAGCAGGGGGCGCAAATACTACGGCTGTAGGTCAAGTAACCAATGAAATTACCGTACGATGAAATTAATCCTGTGCGCACCCTTCTATCTCTCTTATTTGTGCTTAGCCCTTCTGTTCAGGCTGTACCAGTGGTTCCTCAATTTACACAGGGATCTGTTACTTCGCACACGGAAACAAGTACAAAAATTACGGAGACAATTAATTCAATTGACATAAATACAGGCTGGCAATACTCAGTTACGGGTACAAATATGAAACATTCTGGCTCATCTGTGTCTCCAACAACTGTTACCGCCCCTTCTCAAACTACTGATGGCATTACTTACACATGGGTTGGTTTAAATCACTCCAACAAACCCGACTGGCAACTGCAAACAGATGGAGCATCGTTTCAATTTACCGAAACATACGCTGCTCCTGGGGTCAGCCAGCAAACAATTATCCAGCGTACAACCGATCAAACAAGTATCACCGATACAACAAGTATCTTTCAACAATAGCTTATGGATTACTCACGTTTAACTACGCTTTGCCTTCTTACGCTGGTGATGTCGGCGGCGTTAGCGCTACCGCCGCTCCTAACGCTTCGTCTAGTGGGTCCGTCATTAATCAGGGAGTACAAGTCCTACAAGGACCATTCCATACCAACACGTACGGTAATGGAATCCAGTGCCAGGGAACTACATTAAGTATTACACCCTTCCTTACTGGAGCGTTATCGCTTAAACGACCTTACGAAAGTTTCTACCAAGATCCTGTTTACGATACAACCGATGTGAACGATGATGGAATCATCGATAACCCTGGTGGTATCTTGTATTACAAGGATGTACGAACAGGACAGAAGGATTCACATTCCATTACAGGTGGAATTTCAGCGACACTTTCAGTACCACTGGATAAAAGATTTACTACTCGGTGTTTATCGGCCGCAACAACCCAGGAGAAAATACAACAGCAGATCCTGGCTAACAAGAGGCTTGACTTTGAAATTGCCAGGCTTCGTGAGTGCAGCAAATTTAAGTCTCAAGGAATTAATTTTCATCCTAAGAGTCCTGCTTTTTCAATTTGTTCCGACATATTGACCAGACCATTTAAGGAGAAGCCCATAGATCACGTTCATTCTATTTCCTCAGATCCTTCTGTTCCTTTCTCCTTTGAGATAAAGACAGAACCTTTGGTTTCTTCCCCCGTAGAGCAAGAATCTTCTTAGTGATCTTCTTGGAAAAAGATTTGACTTGACCTTTTAATTGTTTCTGAACGAACTTTGCTAGTGGTTGTCCAAGGAGAGTTACACCGACCACCGAACCAATTGCTATCGCACTTGTATTAATAAGTGTCGTTGGTGGAGGAGTGTAAGTGTTAACAACTTCCAGTAAAGCTCTTTCTTCGTATAAGACTTTGCATTGATTTCCATCTCGTTTGTACCCCCTAATTATTTTTGTTCCGTACTTCCCAATTGCTCCTATGGGTAAATCGTCAGGTCTAGGACAAGGGAGAATGTTCGGAATTTGTACATTTGGAATTGCAGCAGACGCATCATTGTTCGTCTCTTGCAAATTAGAATTGTCTTTTTTGTCGGTATTAACTTTTGGTGTAATAGCTTGAGGGACTGGCTCTATATCTTCTGGCCTGTAATCAACAGGATTGTAAGAAGGCATCCCTGCATCACAATATACCTGAACTCCTCTATCGTCATCTGTTCTTAATTTCTTATTGTTACCTGAATCTGGATGTGCTTCTACGCAGCCAGGAATTTCAAATACAAGATTAGGTGCTTGTAGCTGGAGAGTTATTGGTTGAGCTTGAGGAATATTGGTAGTTGAGACATTGATAATTGTGTCGGGGATATAAATATCACCAACTTGTATATCTTGAATTGGGTCCACGCTTAGAAGCGAGGCATCTTAGGTAATCCTGTTTTGCCTGGAAGTGAAGGGATTGACCCTTTAACTAATGAAGGGATCTCTCCTTTTACTTTGTCTAGTGCCATGTCAATGATTTTTCCTCTGTTGAAGTAAAGACCTGCACCTGTACCAATAATTAGTACGTTAAGGGCTAAAGAAGTGATTGCGATTGCTTTCATAGTTTTATGGATGGGATTTCCATCTATTCAGTAATTAATACGCTAGTTGCGCTTAGAGCTTTTCCAACAACAACAGAAGTTAAACCAGCCGTTGCAGAAAGTGCTCCTGCATCTGATGAATAAATTTGTGTTCCAGGGGTTAAAGAAGATGATGCTACTGTAGATCCTGAAAGTTTAATAACTGCTGTATCTCCGTCACTATAATTTCCAGATGATACACCAAGATAATTAGCAGTGTTAATAGTTGAAGATGCTGGTGTTTTTATACCCCATCTACTAGTAGTACTAGAACCTAGATATCCAAAGATTTCTTGATTAGAGCTTGTGTCATACACAACATGCACCATATCATTAACGGCATTTGTCCTACCATTTTCTTCCGCACTCCAAGAAACGTCATTATCACTTGAGTTTAGAGTTGCATACCTAATTTTAGAACCGCTACTTGATGGATAATGGAAAACGAATTTTCCAATATCAGGATTAAATTCTAAAGATCTAGATCCAAGAGTTGAAGTAAAGCTAGAAAAAACGTCAGTAGTTGAACTATTTGTAAGTTGCCAAGAACCTCCTGACATCTCTTGTGCAACTACTAAACATTTAACTTTACTATTTGTATGATCCTTATAAACAATTAAGAATTTTTTATTTGTAGTATCAAAAGCAATGGATGTGCCAGTACATCTACAGGAATCAATTGTATGGATACTAGTTTCAGTGGCATCTATTTGACCAACGACATGAATACCTCTGTAATATACACCTGTAGCACTAGAGCCTGACGTAGACCATGTAACTAAATGCCTAAAAGAAGGATCAGGTGCATAAGCTATAGAAGTAGCTCCCCAACTACCGCTGTTACTAATATTACCATCTCCTCCATTGGTAAGTGATGGACTAGAATAGCTGCCAGCTATGAGTCTCTTAACACCTATATAACCACCAACAGTTCCTGTTTTGTAGATAAATGCCATTCCTTCGTCATCAGAACCAGAACCACTAATACAACCTGCAGATGCACCAGCTTCCCATCCATTTACTTCTTCAATATCATTATATGATGGTGTAGTTCCACTTATTTTTACTGCTTGAGCTGCATTGTAGTTAGAATTGTCTTTGTCATACATGACTGCGCCGTGCCCAGCTTTTGCAGAGTATCCTACTTGTATATAATAAGTCGCTTGACTATTAAATACTACAGGAGTTCCAAAACTAATTGATGTACCACTTATTGTCCCTACAACACCTGATCCATAGTTATTAGAATCTCTATAAGCAACAAATATCTTATTTTGACCTGAATCATAGTATCCCTTTGGTTCATAATGATTAGTATTGCTATCTATTACGGCATCAGTTACATCCTGAGCTATGGCTGTTGGAACTTGTACCTTACCATCACTCTTTAAATGTACTACTTGACCCGTAGATATTGAACCTGAAGCTACTATAGATACTTCAGGATCTGAACTTGGTATAGCAGCCCATGTTAAACCACCAGATGCACTTGATTTAGCTGTTAATACATGATCATTAGTTGGAGTATTATCTACTTTTAAATTAGCTTCATCTACAATATTATCTGCTATTACTTGAGCACCATCTGCTGTAGAAGTTACTTCTCCAGAGTGGTTAGGGTGGGTGTATTCATTAGCCGCAGCCCACGTCAACCCACCAGTATTACCTGTTTTCTGTAGGAATTGTCCGTTAGAGCCAGCGTTGCTTATCTGTAGCCTTGCTTCATCAACCGCTTCATCTGCAATGATGGCTTGGCTGGCAGCGTCATCTTTGACGCCGCCTGTTGAAATTTTTGTTAATGCCATAATTTAGAATGAACCGTGGTCTCTAAGGAATAGTGTAGTCGCATTTATAGCTGTGCCAGCTTTGACAGTTCCTGTTCCACTAGTAGTAGCCATAGAGCCATCAGGTTGAGCATAGTAAGTACTCCCAGGAGTTAAACTAGACCCTGTAACTGTACTACCAAAGGTTTTAATAGTTGCTGTATCACCATCACTATATGCGGCTTTAGCAAATCCCATATAATTCGCAGTAGTCATGGTGTATGTCGCATTATGTAGATCCTGTTGACCTGCTACTAAATGATCTCCAGAAGAAGCATTAGAAAAGCCCATTGACCTATCTTTTATTGAGTCATAAATCATCCTTCGATAACCACCTTGAGTGTTTTGGTTATGTATCTGTTCTTCACTTGATATCCAAGTTATAGTATTTCCACTAACTGTAAAACCTAGTATATGGTGACGTGAATTGCTATCGTTCTGATAAGAAAACCAGAAACTACTACGGCTTGAAACGAAACCGTCTGATTCTCTATTGTTACCATTCATTGCACCCTGAGAGTGACTAGAAGTAGTAGTTGTCCATGTACTTAGATTATTATTTGAAGAACTTGTTGATAGTACTGCGGCAGTTATTGCACCACTACTAGAAGGAATACCAGCTTTCCATTTTATAATTAATTTATTATCATTAGAGTCATATAGCAGACAAGCTGCAGAGGCAGAGCTAAGCGTATAAGTACTGCCCCAAGTTATAGTGCCAGCATTTGTACCACCTGAGATTGCACCTGCCAAATATTTAATATCATTACCTACTTGAACTGCTGTTACAATCTTACTGTTTGTAGTGTCGTAAGCACATGTAATACGGTGTTTATCTGCTGGAGTTCCTATACTAGAACTTACTTCAGTATCAGTTCCTCCACTAAAAGTTCTACTTGTACCAGAACCTGAGAAGTCAATAACTCTATAACCAAACTTATCAACACCTACTCCACCACTCTCATCACCCTGATTCCAAAAGACAACTGCCCTTGTATTACTTATCCTTTGTATCGCCATATCTCTACCTGCTAGGCCGTTAGACATTAGATTATTTTCTGTTCCAAGATCTAATCCTGATCCATTCCAATGGACGGTCCTGCCTTTTATGGCTCCAGTTGCGTTAGGAGTAGTCCATACAACAAACCAATAATTATCTCCCATGTATTCTACTTCTGGAGAAGCGTAATACCATGTACCAGTATCAAGGGTAACAGGGGTTATCAAGCTAGTAGCTAAGGTAGTTGAGCCACCATGTGTAATTGTTAAGTATATTGTCCCTTCTGTAACGTATCCAGAACCATCAGGATGATGACCTCTCCATCCGACTAGTGCAATACCGTTAGAACTATCGACTGATCCACTTTGGCTGTTTGAATCTGGGTTGAATGCAGCGAATATATTCCCTCCAGCACCAGAGTTTATTGTTGTAGCAGATTGACCAGTTGTACTTGTAGGACCATTCTTAGGAACATAAGTTGTTGTTGGTGCTTTAAATTTTCCAGCACTTGTTAAGTAGACTGCTTTATTAATAGGAAGCGCACCATCAGCTACTCCAGTTAGAGTAGGAGATGATTCTAGAGCGGCTCCATTAACAGTTAATGCACCTACTACGTTGACACCAGATGATGTTGTTTCAAGCCGCTTGGTTGGTGTATTTCCATAATAAAGTTCAACACATTGATCACTACCTGAGTTCTCTCTCAGCCTCATGTAGTAGTTGCCTGCACCCGAAGTATTCCAAAAATTAATATCTTTACTAGATCCAAGATTTATATCTTTACTATTTCCACTTTGTAAGGCTAGGTCTGTATGTGAAGTACTAATTAATGCTTCACTTGTGGTCAATTGTATGTTTAAATTCGCATAACTACTTCCACCACTTCCCCAACTTGCTTTAGGAGAAGCTGCTCCTGTACTTGGACTTTGGAAAATAAGCTGATTCTCTGACTTGTCCCATTGTATATTTGACGCTGCACCTAGAAACCGAACATCACCATCAAAATTAGTCTTATCAGCTACGCTATCGTGCCATATATTAAAATCATGCCCCGTACCAAAAGCTGCCTTAACATTGTCATGGAAGTTGAATTCAACATTGCTTCCACTGATTACTGTATCTCCAGTAAGAGTCCCTCCAGCTAAAGGTAGATAAGCACCATCTCCCCACTCCATCCCATTGGATGTATATTTAAGTATTTTACCTACTGAGGGTGCGTTATGTATGTCTAACTTACCTTCTGAGATTGCAGCACTACTTGATATATCTCCATCAACAATACTTCCGTCAATAATGTGACTTGAGTTAACTGAGTTAGCACTAGGCGTACCAATACTTACACTTGATCCGCAAGTAATTATAAAGAAATCACTTCCAGATGCAGGTGCAGCACTGAAGATTATGTCATTACCACTAATTGCAAATCCCTCAGATGGAACTCCTGTTCCAGCATTAGGTTTCTGAATGACTCCATTGACACTGACTATATGTTGTTGAGCAGATGTACCAGGGTTGCTTAATGTAAATTGTTTTGCAGCACCATCGAAATTCCCTGAAGAGTTACCAATAGATCCACCTGCACCTGACAAGGTATTAACAAAGAAGCTACCAACTGATGCAACGTCATCCCACGCTGAACCGTTGTACACCTTCATCTTGTTAGCGGCGGTATCAAAGTAAAGATCACCCTCATCGTTATTGGATCCAGGTGCAGAACCAGCTATTCGATATCGACTATTGAAATCGTTAATGTCATCACTTAACTGTTTAACATCTGTTTCACTTGTAAGAATCTTGTGATAGCTATAAGTATTGGCAGTGGAAGTAGATACGACAATTAATCCAACACCAGCAGCTAGTGTTTCTCCGTTTAACGAGCTAGGAAATCCATTAATAGTTACTGTCGTGTTATCAACTCTCTTCCCTGATGTACTTACTCCAGAGCCATTTATTACAACACCAGCAGCATTATTAATACTGACTACAACTCCAGTTCCAGGCTGAGTATTAGGGAATGAAACCTCGTCAGCAATGGTAGTAAATCCACCAATAGCTGTTTGAGAACTAGCAACGTGAGCAGCAATAACCTTTGAACTTGGTATCTCTGTATCGCTAGTGGTGTCTAAAGTTCCACTGGAAGTCTTAAAGGATTTACCAGCGACAATATTTAATTCAGTAGTTGAGGCTGTAACGCCATCTAATTTATTTAGTTCTGAAGTATTAGAAGTGATTCCATCTAAAGTATTTAGTTCTACAGGTGTAGAAGTTAGACCGTCTGTTTTATTTAATTCTGCTGTTGTAGCAGTAACACCATCAAGCTTATTTAGTTCTGCTGTTGTAGCAGTTAAACCATCTAGTGTTTCAACTTCAGCTTGTGTTAGATCAGCTAATGCAGATGCTGTGCCTGAACTCATAGTTGCGAGTTCTGTCAACTCAGCATCTAAGGGTTGTTTCGCATCTAGCTGTGTTTGTACGTTAGAAGTGACACCATCAACATGGTTAAGTTCTGTTGTTGTAGCGGTAACTCCATCAAGTTTATTTAACTCATCTGTACTTACAGTGGCTCCATCTAATATCTGTACTTCGGCTTGAGTTAAATCTGCTAAAGCTGAAGCTGTAGTAGAACCCATTGTTGCGAGTTCTGTTAACTCAGCATCTAAAGGTTGCTTTGCGTCTAGTTGAGTCTGAACATTTGAAGTAACACCATCAACGTAATTAAGTTCAGCAGTTGTAGCAGTAACCCCGTCAAGTTTATTTAATTCGTCAGTACTAGCAGTTAAACCATCTATTGCTTGGACTTCGGCTTCTGTTAATTCAGCTAGGGCATTAGCTGTAGTTTGGCCCATTGTTGCTAGCTCAGTTAGCTTGGCACTCTTAGGCTCGGCTGTTGTATCTACATAGTTCTTAGTTGCTGCATCTTGTGCTGCTGTTGGATCAGCAACTTTAGTCAGTCTTAAATTACCAGCACTAGATTCTCCCATTGAAGGAAGACCAGTAGCTTCATCAACACTGACTGTTTTACCTTGGTTATCTTTTAACTCTTGGTCAATATATAAACTTTGTAGAACACTTGTATCTAAGTCGTTAGCAGTAAGGGTTGAACCATCTGCATAATCGACAAGAGGTGTAGCAAGTGATGAGTTTCTTCTTACTTCTACTCTTAAGTTTGCTGATGTTATTCCTGTATTTAGTCGTATAAGTTTAGGAGATACGTTAGTTATTACTTGATACTGTGCCGATCCTGATCCTTGAGTTAGCTTGCTGTAATTGAGGTAGACCTCTATATGTTCTTCTTTGATGTAAGGGAAGGTGAACTGAAAGTCAGTAGTCCCTTGCGCTGAAGAAGAATTTACTATGTACGATGCTGTGTAACTCATGGCTTAATTTAGGCTTGGGGTGTTCAACCAACTATCTACTCCTGAGTTTACCTCTGTTTGGTTGATAGACATGGATTTATTTTTTCTTGCTTCGTTTTCTAGGATTAATTTGCCTAGATGATTTTTACTAATAGGTAGATCATTAGCTAAAGCTTCTTTATATTCTGTGATTAGTTCTATCTCGTAGACTTCTTTTGCTTTCTGTGCGAATGGTCTAATTATATTCTGAAGGTATTTAACCTTCTCTGAAGTCTGTCCTTCTACATTTTCGTCAGGAAGGTTATTGTAATGTGGATCTCGGATGACTGTTCTATTTAAAACTTCTTCAAGTGTTTCTCCACCTACTTTAATTTCTTGAGTACCAATAACTTTAAATCTATTTAGTTCTAATTCATCTAACTTTCTTCTTGGTAAATTAAATACTCTTGGACTCCACATACGGAAATAACTACCCCGACCACGTAATCTGTAGATTTCTTGATGTGCGTCACTAATTGATTTATCTCTAGCTTTAAATGCTGATTGTGGGAGGAATAAATCGTTAGAAAGCTTAAGTATTGGTTCTGAAGGTTTGAAATTATTAGATCCTAAGATATAAGAATTACGAACTGGTAGCCCTGTTATATCATCTAAGACTGGGGGTTGTGTTTGAGATAATCCAGGTGTGTCTTTTAAAATACTATTAATAATATTTACATACATTCCTCTATGTTTCTCACCATTAACAGTAAAAGAAGTTTTGGTTTGTCTGATATAAGGATCTAAAGATCTAGCTGCATTTCTTATAGGTGATGGATACCAGCTAACAGCTTTGTTTGATAAGAATCTTTCCCAAGGATTTCTGCTGCCTTCATAAGCTTTTCTCTGACTTAAAGTCCCACTAATTAAATCTGATATTTCTAACATTCCACCCATAACAGTTTTGACAGTTTGACCTAATCCAACATCTTTTACTGTTTTAAATATGGTGTGCATTTCTGCTGCAAACAAAGCATTGCCTGTTATAGGGTTATTAGTCTTTTCATAATCAGTTAAATTTGAATAGTTATGGACAAACGAACCAACAGAAGAGAAAATTGTTCCCATTAAATCAAAAGGACTTAAATCTATAAATGGCCCCCATTTTTTAGTAACAGGATTTTTGATACTAATACCAAAGTTTTGTATTCCTATTCTCTGGTCTTGGTATCTGTCGCTTGTATTTGTAGATGGAGGTGGACTGAATCTTACATATCCTGTTTGATGTAATCCATAGCCTACAGCTAATATTTGTGAAGCAGTTGCCATATATCCATTAGTTAAAGCTCTTTGGAAAACATTTTCACTTGCCATGTCACGTTGATAACTATCAACAAAGTCTCTTGCAATAGGTACTGCTGTTAATAAGTCTTTAGTTAAGTTAACTGGTGTTCTATTAATAGGGCTAATTAAACCACCTGCAATTTGTTCTCCAGCATTTCCACGGTGTAATTTCTGGACTTGTTTTCCATAAACATTTAAAAGATCTGTTACTGGTTGTAAGTAGTTTTTAGCTGGTTCTTCGTTTACATATTCTTCTGCATATTCCATAAGTTCTCTTGAGTCTGTTATACCTTTCTGTCTACCTTTCTTTACTCCAAATTCATGTGTTCTTGCTTCTGGT
>Ga0208158_1000216_pt1 | contig 23391 bp, 35 predicted proteins | sample 8_EtaG_FD_184081 | JGI IMG/M metagenome (GOLD analysis project Ga0208158, IMG submission 184081) | Marine viral communities from the Subarctic Pacific Ocean - 8_ETSP_OMZ_AT15162 metaG (SPAdes) (version 2) | ecosystem: Environmental > Aquatic > Marine > Oceanic | place: Pacific Ocean | collected...
GTGTTACTGCTACTGCTGGAAACCTAAATGTAGTAAGTGGCATGACAAAAGCCACGACTCTTACAAGTAATAGCGACACAGAATTTCCAACTTCTAAAGCAGTAAATGATCGAATTTTAACTGTAACAAATGCCTTGGGAGGGTTCGTTGCAATTTCAAATGAGACTTCTTTTCCTGCTGCTAACCCAGATCCAAGCGACGGAGCTGGAACAGTTGTATCTGTATCAGATGCAGGTGGTGTAGTTGTTAATGGGAGTGGAGTTGCAAGTATTACTAATGGAGCTGGTACTGGTAATACCGTAACGATTAGTGGATTCCCTTCTTCTCTATACAGCAAAACACTTGGAGCAGGTATAGGACTTCAGGTTCAAACAACAACAACGCTTCACACTTATACCTATCACAAAGTTCTTGCGAAGGAAGCAGATGTAGAACGGTTGTCAGATGATATCAATGATTTCAATGCAAGGTACAGAGTATTAGATAACGTTCCTAGTTCTGATAACGATGAAGGAGATTTGGTATATGTGAAGTCAACAGACAAGATGATGGTATATGACGCAACTACTAGCGCATATAAAGAAGTTCAATCAATCGGTAGCTTTAACTTTAATACTCTTAGTTCTTATAATGGAACAGGTGGTAATAGTGCATCATTCAATGGAAGTGCATATAGATTTGTATTAAGTAATCCACCTTCTTTTGCTCAACAGTTAATCTGTTCTGTTAACGGTGTTGTTCAGAAACCTAATACAGGTACGAGTCAACCATCAGAAGGATTTGCAATAGATGGAAGTTCGATTATCTTCAGTGCTGCACCAGCATCTAGTGCTCCTTTCTTTATCATTACGCTAGGTTCAACAGTTAACATTGGCACTGTATCTGATGGAACAGTTACTGAAGCAAAGCTAAGTATTGGTAATGCACCGACTAATGGAAAGTTCCTTCAAGCACAGTCAGGACAGACAGGTGGTCTGCTTTGGGCTGATGTGCCATCAGGAAGTCCAACGACAACTAGAGGAGATATTATTTATAGAGGTGCAAGCGCAGATGCAAGATTAGCCAAAGGAACAAGCGGTCAGTTCTTACAGATTGGAGCTAATGATCCAATATGGGCTGATGTTGTAGGTGCTGTAGCAGATGGTTGCTTATATGAAAACAGTCAGTCGATTACTAATAACTATACGATTGCATCAGGGAAAGGAGCACATGCTGTTGGCCCTCTGGCAATTTCTGCTACCCTAACTATTAACGGGGTCTTAGCTATCAGCTAGAATAAAACTATGGCACTCACGTTAAACGGATCGAATAATACAATCGCAGGTTTAGCCGTAGGTGGTTTGCCTGATGGCATAGTAGATACAGATATGCTTGCTGCTAAGGCAGCTAAGTTAGGAAAAATAGGAGATGGTGGAATTATTCAAGTTGTATCCTCTCCTCAGACGGCAATAGCCGCACAAGATCATTCTGCTAATACCAATTATTCTGGTATAAGTTGGAACTGCACAATTACTCCAACTTCTACTGATAATAAAATTTTAGTGTTTTATACAATAAGTTTTTGTACAGAGATAGCAGGCAGAGAAATGTCATTTAGGGCAACGAGAGGTGGAACACCTTTTCATACTGGTGACGGTGCTGGCTCAAGACACGTCGGTTATGTTAATAAAAGAGTTGAGGCCGTAGACGACCTGCAAAGTGTTAATTTCCATGTTGTTGATTCACCTAATACGACAAGTGCAACTAGCTATGGATTCCAACATACGATGATGTCTTCTGGAGCTTGGTTAGTAAGAAACCGTTCATGGACTGATAGCGATAGCGGAAGTTACGTTAGAGGGGCTTCCCAAATAACAGCAATGGAGATTGTAGACTAATGGATATACAAGCAATACGAAAAGCCTATTCAAATGCTTCACTTATTGATGGAGAGAAAGGGGTATTTGATGTTTCAGGGAATAAAATTATTACTGAACAATCTAAGATAGATGCTGCAAGAGTTGAGTTAGATGCAGATTATGCGAAGGTTAAATATAAGGATGATAGAAAAACCGAATACCCTAGCGTGGTTGATCAGCTTGACGACATCTACCATAATGGTATAGATGCTTGGAAGGCCACCATTAAAACCACCAAAGATAAATATCCTAAAAGCTAATGGGAAGTATTAAACTACCTCACGCAAGCGGGAACTCCATGAGCATCGCAGCTCCTGCAACGAATCCTGCATCTGATTTAGAACTTAAATTACCTGCAACTATCGGTACTGCTGGTCAAGTATTAAAGAATAGCTCTACAGCAGGGACACTTGAGTTTGGAACATTAACTACAGGTAAAATTATACAGGTTGTTCAACATTTAGATACAGCTGATTACAGTACTACTGCCGAGAGTTATACCCAAGGTCCACAGACACCAACTTTTGAATTAGCTAATTCCTCTAACAAAGTATTAGTGCAATGTAACTGGATGGCGTTTATGGATGCTAGAAGTGGCGGTACAATTGGAGTAAGAAACGCTATATATCGTGGAAGTATAGCAAGTGGAACTCTAATAAATACTGGTGGCCAACCTATACAATACTTTGGTAATACCGCTAACTATGAATACTATATGGGTCATAGTTTTTTACAATGGTTAGATACTCCAGGTGGAAATACAACATATTCACTAGCTATAAGAAATGCTGCAAACAATTCAAACGCAGCTAAAATCAGAGGAACTCAACAGACCACATCAATAACACTTATGGAGGTAGCTGTATAATGGATCACGAAGCAATCTATAAAGCTTATGCAGGAACAGTTGTTTCTATTAACGATGTAAATGCATTTGATAAAGATGGAAAAGTTATAAGTATTGAGCAGTCAAAAGTTGATACTGCAAGAGCTGAACTAGATAAATTAAATTCACGAATCGCAGCTTATCCTCCAATAGGCGATCAGTTAGATCTTCAATACTGGGATCAAGTTAATGGCACTACCAAATGGAAGGAAGCCATTGCTAAAGTAAAGAGTGACAATCCCAAGCCATGAGCCAACTTAAAGTCAACGCCATATCAGATGCAGCAGGAGCTAATGGGAATGCCATTACACTTGCTTCAGATGGAACGTGTACTGCAAAGATTACTAATAACTTAAGCAATCGCAATTTAATAATTAACGGTGCGATGTTACTCGCTCAAAGAGCTACTACATCTACTGCTGATGGTTATAAGACAGTTGATAGATGGCAAGTAAATTATGGAGGAGAGAATGAAGTTCCTACTCAAGCACAAGTTGCTTTAACTACAGGATCTCCCTATGATTTAGGGTTTAGAAAGGTATTAAAAGTTACGAATGGAAACCAGACAAGCGGTGCTGGTGCTACTGATTATGCGAGGATTCGTTATAAACTTGAATCGCAAGATCTTGCAAGTAGTGGTTGGAATTATAAATCTGCTTCTAGTTATATAACTCTGAGTTTTTGGGTAAAATCAAGTGTAGCTCAAAATTTTTATGTACAGTGCAAGACTAGTAATACTTGGGATGGTAATTATGTATTTGAAACAGGTTCATTAAGTGCAGATACTTGGACCAAAATAACTCACTCAATACCAGGTAACTCTAATCTTGTCTTTGATAATGCTGCTAATGAAGGTATCTATATAGCTTGGCACTTATTTAGAGGTACTGATAATACTGGTGCTATGTCCTTGAATACTTGGGCTGCTGAAAATTCCTCTTTACTTACACCAGATCAAACATCTACTTGGTGGACAACAAACGATGCCACATATGAGCTGACAGGTGTTCAATTAGAAGTAGGAGATGTAGCCACTGACTTTGAACATAGATCGTATAGTGACGAATTAGCTAGGTGTCAGAGGTATTATCAACAGTATGTAAATCCTTGCTGTACTGGTGTGGTACCTGACAATGGAAGCAAAGCCTACTCTATAGGATTACAATTTCAAACAAGAATGAGAGCAGTACCAACACTAACTATTACAAACGCAGGGGATGGTCAAAATGTTCATGATGGTAGTAGTGGTGCTGATATAGCTAGTCTTAATGCTGCTGATAGAAATGTAGATGGGGCTAGTATATATTTAAACTTAGATAGTGATTTAGGTGATTTTAGACCAGCTACTTTAGGTCGTAATGATCAAACTACTAACACAACAACTTATAAATTCTCAACAGAACTTTAATCATGGCATTTCCAAGTAATCCTATTTATAAATTAGTAAATCATCCTATAACTGGGAATTTGAATAGTATTAGAACAACTACAGATGATTTTATTCCAATAGATCCAGCAAACACAGACTACCAAGAATACCTAGAATGGGTAGCAGCAGGTAACACAGCGGAGGCAGCAGACTAATGGCATTAACACAAGTCAACACTGATGGCGTTAAAGATGATGCTGTCACTCTTGCTAAACAAGCAGCAGGAACAGATGGTCAAGTCATTACTTATGACGCATCAGGTAATCCAGTCGCAGTAGGACCAGGTACTGATGGACAGGTCTTAACTTCTACAGGAGCTGGATCACCTCCAGCTTTTGAAGATGTTCCCGCTGGTGGTATAGCATCTCTTGTAGCAGATACATCCCCTCAATTAGGTGGTGATCTAGATACTAATTCATTTGAAATTAGTTTAGATGATGATCATAAAGTTAAATTTGGTGCAGGTAATGACCTAGAAATTCACCATTCAGATACTGGACACCACTCATACATAACCCATTCAGGCGCAGGTAAACTTCACATTGCAAGTACTGGTGATGATGCTTATCTGAAATCATCAGAAAATGTCGCCTTGATGGTTAATGATACTGAGATTGGAGTCTATGTAATCAAAAATGGGAAGGTTGGTTTATACCATGATAATACAGAGCAATGTTATACATCAGCCAATGGATTAGCATTTCCATCTGGTAAAGGTATTGACTTTAGTGCTACTGCTGATGGAACTGGTGCTACAAGTGAGCTTTTTGACGATTATGAAGAAGGTCTGCACACTGCTACTGCTTCACCACAGAACGGCACAGTAACTTTTGCTGGCTATACAGAAGTTCTTGCTTATACAAAAGTAGGAAGAATGGTCCATGTCTGTGGAACCGTACAAGTTAGCGCAATAAGCAGTCCTTCTGGAGATATGCAAATTTCAATGCCTTTTACCTGTGCTGATTTAGGTGATCAGGGTGGTAGAACTGGAAGTGCTTGTTTTGTTCATAACTCTACAGATGGTAATTCCAATCAAGTATGGGCAACCTGGATTAATGAAGCTACTTCTGTTTTGTGGATTAGACAACCTGGTACTAGTGGAAGTGCTAATAAAGTTCAAGTAAATACAGAGTTCTTCTTATCCATAAGTTATCCAACATAATTAGACCGTAGCTAAGTCTCTAAACTAAGTGCCTAAATCTGTTTAATTCGGAGAATTTCCCTAATGGCATTAACAAAGACACTAGAAAACGACAAAATAGAGGTCGTTTCAAAATGGAACATTCAAGTGAGGTCCGCAGTAATTATCAAAGAAGATGGTAAAGAACTGAACCGTTCATTCCATAGAAAAGTATTAACACCTGGAACACTAGATGGTAGTGACAACCTAGTAGCTACAGATATCAGTGGAGAAGATGCAGATGTTCAGGCTATATGTAACGCAGCTTGGACGAATCAAGTAAAGACTGACTACACTGCTTTCTTAGTAGCTAATAAACCAGCATGAGAAAAATCATTGATGGTATTGCAATAGCTAGTGGCGTTGGTGTCATAGCTATTGTTGGTGGCGGGGCGTATGGCTTCTTCTGGTTCCAAGGAAACAAAGATGTCTTGATGGACAAAGCAATTCAACAAGTAACCAAGTCGATCAAACTGCCTGGCTTATCTAGTCCAGCTCTACCAACAGCAGCCCCACCAAGACTTCCTAGATTCTAATGGGATTACTAAACGCAATAGGATCTCTATTCGTTTATAGAAGTCCTGATCCTATTGATAGTTATCGTTCTTATTTAAAAACTAAATCCAATAGAGAGTTAAGAGATATTGCCCATACTCCTAGCCATTACAGTAAGACCATGCTTATTAATATGATTATTGATGGGGATACCTAAGATTGAAACCCCGTCTATACGGGTATGGCAAATACAACCACCTCAATCTTTAAATATAGAAGCACCAGTCACACTTCAACTAGGATTCCCTGTTATAGATATGCCTGGATGTGTTGAAGCAAGAAAGAATTCAAGGGAGAATAGTGCATTACTAACTAACGACCCAAAAGGAAATGTTATCTTCTGTGATGCGGAATATCCAAGCTATAACGCAATGGACTACACGCCAGAAGAACTTATATATCCACCGAAGAACGAGGAACAAAGATATCCACAACCACCCATCCCAGCAGCGGACGCACCTCCCCCCAAGGAAATCGAGGATTGCCCGCCACCTGGAGCAGCGGAAGTTGGAACTAAAATCGAGGATGGACGGAAAGAAATAATTGCATATCAACTAATAGGCAATCGCTGCATTACTCAATACAAGAAACTAACAGTGCAGCAACAAGTTATTAATGCAATTCCCACTGCTCCTCAAGTCGTTAGTACTACTGGGATTACTCTTATTGCCACTTCTGCCGCTCTTGCCACCCCTTTACTCTTACGTGTGGTCAAGCCCATAGTCAAACAGATAATTAATAAGATTAAAAAGAAACTTGGTAAGCCTGTTAGGGAATTAACTCCTTCAGAAAAGAGGGCTAATTCTTATCGGGAGAAGAAGGGACTACCACCTCTAAAGGTTTAAGTGTATGTCTATGAGGTAAGACTTGACCTGGCTGCGCTTTTACAATTACATCGGCACAAATCTTGTAATAGGGAGATTTCGGATGAAATTCTATGCCCTTCATCATTAGTTCTCCACAGTTTTTAAGACGACTAATTTCAAAATCTAATCTTTTAAAATTTACTAGCTCTTGTTGTAAAGCAAGCTGCTTATCTACAGCAGACTTGCATCTTCTTTGAAGTGAATTGTCTAATGGAATTGAGAAGTTAGCAGAGACACCAAAGTTAAAAGAGAAGTTATCTTTCTGTCCAGTACGAGTAGCAACATGATGGCTAAGTGTTCCATCATCGTTGTACGAGGGCGCATCATACCAATATTCTCTGGGCGTACTAAATGAATGTGAGTCGGTAACGAATGGGGAGATAGTAAGCATCGGCCCTTGGCATATAATGTTTCCTCCGTAATGATTAGTAACACTATTCCCAGGTAGATTTTGTATTCCCATATTGGTCACACTTCCACTACTGTTAGCTACGGGAGCTGCTGTAGAACTGGTCTGTGCTACAGCACTCCCTCCATATAAAAGAACTACTGCGCAAATACCGAGGTAGTTTCTGTAGTGCTTTCTATATTTGTTGTTCGTTGAATAGTTGTCATGTTGGATAAGCCTGGTCCTCGATACGTTTCCACGTATTGAAAGGGCTGGCCTCCATTCGTGATTGTCACATTTGGTTTTGTGGTTAGGTCTAAACCAGTCCATGATTGTGATTGTCCATTGATAGTTCCAGTTACAGAGCTACTGTCAGGGGAAATTGTTGATCCACTTATAGTTAAATTAGATCCGTTAACTGAATATTGATGGCCCGTATTGTAATCGTGAGATACTATATTTTCTACTACTGTTGAAACAGTACGGGTTGTGCTGGTCATACTTCCTTGAGAGAAGTTTGGCACAACAGGTACACTATAAGCAGGGGAACTTATAAGTAATAACAGTGGCAAAAGCCGCTTCATTACTTAATAGTTAAAGCACTCTCCATGCTTCCTATTGCTGAAGTTCCTGCCCCACCAGCAGTTATTGTTACTACACCTTGGCTTGTAATCGTACCTGCCAAACTACCTGCAACACCAGAGGCTGTTGAAGTTACATTAGAAAAATTCCCTACAGCTCCTACCGAGGGAGCTGAAGTAGGGACTGCATCTGCTTGAGTATAACTTTGGGAATACGAGAAGGCGGCTCCTGGGTTATCTTGCGTTGCAGCAATCGTTCCAGGCGTATAAACGCCACTCGTAATTGTCCCAACCGAGACGGTGTTTGCAGTTGTGCCATCAGTTGTGTCTATGTTGGAACCTGCTGCTGAAAAACTTGAGCCAATTCTCTGAGCCTGAGTTGCAGCAGCGTTAACCGTGAGCTGAGTGCTCGTGGTTATAGCATGGTGAATATCTGCCTGAGCTGGAGCAGCCAGGAATAAAAGAAAAATTAACCTCTTCATTTAAGTTGGCCTGTAATCGGATCTATTTCTTTACCAGTTATAGGGTCAATCTTTCCAGCAGGAGCTTGAACTACTTGCTGAACCTCTTTCCCGTCTGGTGTCTGGATTCGGATAGGAGTCTGAACACGGATGATCTGTTCACCAACAGCAGCACTTGATTGATTAGCTGCCATCATTTTCTGCATATCTTCTTTAGACACTCCTCCACCACCCTTCTTAGATGCTGCCTGGACTCCGAAGGTAGTCAAAGTACTCGTAAAAATACTTGCGATAAAGGTCGGATCGAAGGTCTGTTTAGCGAATCCTGGGATATCTATGTACGCCAAAGTCAAGCAGAACCCGCTCCAAACAACAATTCCCAAACGCACAGCAACTCCTATGAGTGCCACTTGTTCATCCTTATCAGGTGTTATCTCCTGAAGTTTATTTAGTACACTCTTTTTCTTTTCTTCCTTCTTGTCTGAAGGACGAACGGTCTGTTGGTCTGCCATAAATAAAAAGAAACACAAGCCAAGATTAGCGATAAACTAAAACAAATACAAAATTGCAGCTATGTGTGGCGGCTTACAAGGAATGATGGGTCAACAAATGGCTCAGAATGATGAATCATCTGATGCATCAAAATGGAACGTCCTCGATTCATTAACAATCAAGAGAACTAGAGACGCTATAGATAATGCAAGGACAAGAGGTTCAGATAAAACAACAGAAGATATCATTACTACATAAATCAATGACTGAGATCTGGGCCGCTCTCATTGGCGTAGCTGCTACAACCGTTGTAGTAGCAGTCAGCAATAACAGTTCTAGGAAAGAAAGAGATATACGAGAATTATTCCATAGAGTAAATGCTCTGGAGAAACAAGTAGCCACAATGAAGCCAAGAAATTGGCGTAGTTAATCACGAGTAGTTACGACTTCTTTAGGAAAACAAGCAATATGTTCTACATGAAAGGGAACAACCTGCCATGAATCTGTATCCATTGCAGTTTCCCATGCAGCCTCCCAGCTTTCTGCAATAACTATTGTCTGAAAGCCTCCTCCAACATCTTCAACATATCCATCAAAAGAACCAGGGATACGAATAACCCAAGCCCTTGGTTTTTTAATGACCCACGACTCGCATCCATTCTGCTCCTGCTTTTGTTTGTTGGACTTTCTCAAGAGGAACCCCAAGTATTTGTGAGTCGAGAAGCCCTTCAATATCGCCCTTGTACGCAGCCAATTCGAGATCCCAGAGTTCTGATTCTCGTTCTTTGATGGCTCTGTCTTCATCTATAGCAAGTGACTCATTCCAATATTCTATGGCTCCAGCCAAAGAATCCAATCTGTCATCATGTTGTAAACAATTTTTATCAACAGTTAGGTGTGTTAATTGGTGGAAAAGTTGATAACTAAGAGCAGTTTCCACAGGATCATTCTCTCTAGCCTTCGCATCATTTTCTACGACAGACCTATTAACGATTAAACGATGTTGATTAAGTACAGGCTCTATGGCATTAATGATTCTTCTTTCTTTTTGGACGTTACTTCTAACAGGTTCAATAGTGCAGGGGTATATCTTCCTCAGATATGGCTGTAAAAGGCTCTGTAACATCCCCTGACCGAACTGATCCTCCAATAGGATTAGTTTTACCTGTTGTCTTTTAGCAGCTTGTGCAAGTCCTTCTAGGACTTTCTCTGTATAACCTTCTTTAAATGCACCTACCTCAAGAATAAAGAGGTTTCCATTCAAATGAGCGACAATAGAGTATGCAGTTTCGTCAATTCCCTTACCAGAAGGGTCTACAAACATGACACAACCTTGAAATTCCAACCAATCACCATGTAAAAACGCAGGTCGATGGTAATAATCACCACTAAAACCGACAGCAGGTAGGTCAGTTATTCGATATTCCGCTCCAGATGACCAAACAATCTTCTCTGGTGCATGGTCTTTTATTTCCATTACAACTAAATCCGATAATCTGAGAGGGAATCTCTCTAAATCCGACAATGTTGTATCTAATTGAAACTGGAGAGTGAACTGTGAACGACCATAACTCGCTTCTCTTTCTAACAAATCAAGATCTGAGAAACGATCAGGATCTGTCGGAGCTCCTTTTGCTGATGTACATCGCTTTTGAATCACTGGCGCAAGGGATTCTCCATACTTCTCAGGTTTCTCTGGATACCTAGAAGGCCAAATACGACACTCATACCCTCTTAATCTCAATTTGTTATAGATACTTTCTTCTGTTTGGGGAGTTCCTAAGAACATAATCTCCCCACCAGGCTTCAAGATTGCATTAAATTCTCCGACTGAGACTAATAACTTCTCTCTCATTCCTACTGTCCAAGCAGTATTAGGAACCTCAACGTCATCAGCAAGTATTAAATCTGCTCTAGATCCAGTTAACTGCCCAAAAATACCAACCGATTTAACACTAGGACTCTGATCGGGAATCGCTGGTCTTACATCAAATCTATTACTTGCACTTCTTTGTTCATCTTTATCGGGGTCTAAGCATTGTAATAACGACATCTCCCTAATTAATCTCAAACAAAACTGTGCAAAATCATCCGCTCTCGTTTTACTAGCCGACACAACCATAATCTTCTTCTGTGGATCATTCCTTAATAACCACAACACATAAGCTGCTGCCATCCAACTCTTTCCTACTCCCCTAAACGCTTCAATAATTCTTCTCTTTGGACCACCCTGCATATATTCCGATATATCTAACTGAACTGGTGTCGGATCTGGTAACTGAAGATGCCTCCATACCAGCACTAAGAAATACCTGAAGTCCTCACTATAAGGTTCAGGTAACTTCTTCCATTCCTTTCTCATCTATGCTCTCTTCTTCTGGAACTCAATCACATTCTCTATATCTGGTAATGCTTTAGCTAATTCCCCAAACTCTGTTTCCTCTACTGGTTGCGCACTGATCTGATTATCCTTCAAAAATTGCCTCAAGATATTTAACTCTGCACTCCCTAATTCCCCCTCCCTTAATCTCTCCATGAATAAATGAGCTAACCCTGCATGTAGCTCACTTAATACTTCTGTTGTCGTTTTCTTTGCCATGTAATTTACTATATCTCATTTACACATTAATAAAAAAGAGGCCCACCCACCACAGGAAGCCCCTTTTTTATTGATCTTTTCTTGATGGGGATCTCTAGATCAACATCCCCGTCATAACTAGATTCTTCCCTTCTGTCCACATATGAAGAACAATATGCTCTCCTACACTCCCCCCTATAGGGGTCCCTTAGTTCTCTTTTTTGGTGGAAAAATTTGAGGGGTTGACGAAGGTAAGGGAAGGGAAGCAGTCCCCCAATGGGGTCATATATATAGTCTCAGAGATCCTGTAGGAGTCAGTCAGGAACCTTGAGTGATTGTCTCAGTGGTCGCCCAAGATTGACAAAGAGGGGGGTGGGGTCTATATTGATCAGTGAGGGATCTTGTAAGACTCTCTTAGGCTTTGACTAGTTGAGCCTTAATCAACAGGGGCTTCACTGACTTGAGCTCTAATCAAGTGACATGCACGGTACGAGGCTCGGTTCATTAGGCGAGCAGCTCCGCAGTACGGTCCCAGCTTGCAGCTAATACGCAGGGGCAATCATTTAGAACCTCGACAATTAGCAGTTGAATCCTTCACAGGATTTTCAAGTGAGTTGAAATCTTCATGCACTAAGTGGGATGTCATCGCCTTCCTATCTACGGATAGTTTTCTATAACTTATTGCTGTATGAATTGCACCAGCCTTGATGATCCTCTGAAGGGTTTACCCTTCGCTGTCCACCTAGTCAGGTACTACCGACATGGCAACACGCTTTAAGGAAATCAATCCAAGCACTAATAAGGTTTGGAAGCTGGCAGAAATGCACGCTGCATTGATTGAGTCGCAAGTACAACGGAATGAATGGGAGGCTAAAGCCCTTAGCTATGGTCGCCAAATTAATTCCTTGTGCATCAAGCACGACCTTGAAGAGTTGACTTGGGGTGATGTTCAAAAACGGTTCATCATGCCACGGGTTAAAAGAGATCAGGTTGAACGTCCTTTATTTTTTGAGGATGCACGGTGTGGTTATCAATCTTTAGTCCAGTGGATTAAGGAAGGATATACCGAGCTACGGAAACCACTCTTTAATTGACTCTCTCCCTCAGCTCCTACGGGGGCTGACTGAGGGACTCACCCTCAACACTTCGCTAGGTATTACCAGCCCATGCAAACACTATCTAGGCAGGATGAATTAATCCGCCGTTGTGATTTTGCCCAAAGAGATTTGGGCTTAACTTGCACCGATTACAAGCGATTAGCGAGACTCAACAAGTTAATTAAGTATTGGGTTGAAGAAGAGTGCAACGGCACTATTCAATGGGCAGAAGATAAGGATTTCAAACCAACTTATCCTTACCGCTACAACCCAGATACAGGGGAAAGAGATTTAAAACCTATTCAGGATAGATACTCAGAGTATTTAAAAGAATGCAAAAGTATTCTTGAAAAATACAACCCTAATAAACTTGAAGACTCGCTGAAGTTATACATACAAGGCGACCCTAGAGGCTGCCATGTATGGATATATAAAGCAAGTGATGACCCAGAAGGCAGGGTTGATTGTATTTATAACTCAATCGGCACTGCTTGCTATGAGTAAAAGCTAATCCGTAAAGGCGGGCGGTCAGGTTCAAGCCCTGACCCTAGCTATCGAGGGAACCTAGCCCAGTAATGGGCGTTCACGGTGGAAGATCCCTCGAAACTGGCTTCAAGCGTAAGGACTTTAAAACTGCACGACACGGTATCGAACAACATCTATTTATTAGATGCGATGACACAAAAAGCTAGTCGTAACCTTGAAGCCACCCAACTCAAACACGTTAGGTTCTACCGACTATGCCTTCTATTATTTTTTCTAATGGTGAAACTTCTAAGGAAGTAGCACTAAGTGAAGTTAATTCTGTTGAGGATGTTGCTTCTAATATGAAGGAAGTAATGACCGATGAACAGAAGACAACACTAGAAGAACTATCTAAAGATTAATTATGGAATCATTCATCATCTGGGGATGCGTAAGCATCCTCCTTTTTATTCTTCTTAAAAACATTGGAGCTTATGGAAGATGAACGATCCACAAATTGAAGCCGACATCACTGCTCATTATGTAGATAAGTGGTTTCACCATGAGATTACAGATGATGAGCTAGAAGAACGCTTCAAAAAATTCCCATTGTCCACATATGAAGAGAGCCCACCTATAGGGGTCCAATGAGTTCACCCTATGTTCCCTCTAATTGGGATGTCTTTAAGTCTCTGATGATCTACGTTCTATTGTTCTTCTCTTTAGGAATAATGATAGAGATGAGACAGATGAGACAGTACCCACTTAGTACCCCTGTTCACCCTATATGATAACAATATGTATCATATAGGACTCCTAGAGGTGTATCCAAGCCATACTTAAGGCTTCATGCACCTCTCTCTTATGCATTAGTTATGTCTGAGTACGCCAGAAACCGTGAGCTTTACGACCTCTTCAGAGAGTGGAGTGAAAGCCTCGGAAACTATCCAGATACACAACATGCCGTTGCTTACTGTGACTTCGCTCGGTATGTAATTAAGAACCCTCCTAAACAATGGACAGCCGAGACTGGATCGAAAGAAATAAGTGGAGAGTGAAGAGAATGAACGCCCTCTATATATGGGATAAGCGTTACCTTCCTGATCATCCACAACACGGCCTATATACGGGCCTCCATGAAAAATTTATGTCCACCCACCATGTCCGATCATCCCTGGATTCCACTAACGGAATCAAAGCCAACTGAAAAGCACGCTAACAATGACCAAGAAGTTTCCTATTACTACGTTGGCGAGTATGGGAAAGGCAATCGTTCAGGTCATTGGCAACGCATCCCCGATGACGCTACTCATTGGAGGATGGAAACAAATTCACCCGAAACTTCTAATGCTCTAACTGAAAAGCAAATCAAGAAAGACGGGTTTCAAAAAGGATTCTTAAAAAGATATCAGAATCCAATACTAGAAAGATCACTCGCTGAGAATGAGTGTCGATTCTTTTATGACCTTGGCTACTCAGTAGCTAGACAATCCCTTTAATCCAATGACTGAAGAAACTACTCAAGAAATACAGGAGTATCAACCTCCTAAGCATGAGCCTTCTCCATTAGTGAAGCAACAAGGTGCTCTTACTCGTACTCAATACGAGATGGTCGTTCAATTAGCAGAAGCTAAAGACGTTGGCATCTCTGAGCTACATAGAACAATAGTTGGAGAGTGGTTGTCTGCAAATTGGGCTAGAGAGGTCGCTCTCTATTCCAGCACTAAGACGTAGTGACGGTCAGGTTCAGAGAATTACTTTGGTATTCCGATGAAGACCCTGCAAGACGAGCTTGCCCACGAGGACGAGATGCTTACGCTTGGTTGCGATCGAGTCAGGCTTCTCTCCAACATACGCAAGCGAGGACAGATGGAGTCCCTTTCCAAGTGGGGTGAAGCTCTCACTGCACATGGAATAGATCAGATAGTTATCCATCTCCGAGCTATCAGAAAGAAAATAGAGAAGGGAGTAGCAGGTAGATCTTTTGCTTTGCTCTCTCCGATCATTCACCTACCACCTCAACAGGTAGCAGCGTGTTCCCTTCGCACTGTTATCGACAGTCTTAGCTCATGTCCAACGCTGCACTCAGTAGCAATGGACTTAGCAGACAAGCTTTGGATTGAAACCATGCTTGATCGTGCATCGAAAGATGAACTAATTAAATTCAAGCGTGGTCGTAATCGTAAAGCACACAAGATGGCAGCTATCAGACACATGAAGTGGACTGATAACTGGCAGCCCAAGGAAAAGATGGCATCAGGTGTATTCCTTATTGAGTTGATTGCTAAAGAGACAGGCTTAATTCAAATCGTCAAGGACCACGGTTATAAACCTGCAAGACGGGTAGTTAAAGCAACCGATGAGTGCATGGCATGGATTAAGGATGTCAAAGCACAACAACAATTGATGACACCTAACTATCTACCGATGGTGATTGAACCTAGACCTTGGCCTGATGGTGGGTACTACAAATTACCCCTCAAATTACTGAAGAGTAATGATGAACTCGTAGCTAAGACCTGTAAAGGTGATGAACCTTTTATCAAGGCAGCAAATGTCCATCAATCAGTAGCTTGGATGGCTAATAACTGGATGCTTGATCAGGTTGAACATGCTTATGACAACAACCTAGAAATTGGGTGCTTATTTCCTAGAGATGGATGGCCCGTGCCTCCATTCCCTAAGCACTTAGATGAAGACGATCCAGGTGTATTCAAGTGGAGGAAAAGAGCCAAGCAAATCCATGAGAGAAATGACAAGACCAAAGGCGCACGCATAGGTCAAGCTAAAACCTTATGGGTTGCACGCAGATTCAAGGATGAAGAGAAATTTTATTTCCCTATGTCCCTTGATTTCAGAGGTCGTTACTATTACCGCCCTCCTTATCTCAACCCACAAGGTAATGATGTATCAAGGTCGCTTCTCTTATTTGCTGAAGGCACACCTATCAACACAGAAGAAGAACTCAATTGGTTACGAATACATGGAGCTAACCTCTATGGATTAGGTAAATCAGATTGGCAGACTCGTGTTGACTGGGTACTAGAGCATGAACAACTCATCACTGGATCAGGTAATGACCCGTGGTTGAACTCTGAGTTTTGGATGAGAGCTGATAAGCCTTGGTCTTTCCTTGCTTTCGCTCGTACTTATAAAGAGTTCAAGCAACATGGCTGGGGTTACATCTGCCGTCAGCCTGTAATGCTGGATTGCACGTGCTCAGGTATCCAACATTACGCAGCTTTGTTGCGTAGTGAATCAATGGGTAAGTCAGTCAACCTCATCTCAAGTGATAGACCACAGGATATTTACTCCGAAGTAATGACCCGTGTTCTTGAAAAGTTGAGAGAGAGTGAAGATCCACGAGCAAGTAAGTGGTTAATGCTTGATCCAGATAGGTCACTCGCTAAACCATGCGTGATGACTAGTCCCTATTCAGCTACATCCACTGCCTTCTACTACTACTGCTATGACTGGGCTCAGAAGAGATCGAAAGATCTATTCGCTGGTAAGACATGGACCACTAAACCTGGAGCCATGACAACCATGCACTTCATGGCACAGCTCTTACATAAAGAGACAACAGCTTTGATTAACCCAGCCGTCAAAGCAATGGAGTGGTTCAGAAAACTTGGTCGTCTTGCTGGTAAGGACAACATCCCTCTTGAGTGGACAACACCATCAGGTTTGTTAGTTCATCAGGAATACAAGAACGTCAAGCAAACACGAATCCGACTCAAGTATTTATCTGACGTTCACATGGACATCAGAACAAATATAGATCAAGACGATCTTGATTCAGGTCGGATGGCTAATGCACTTAGCCCGAATGTAGTCCACTCATTTGACTCAAGTCACATGTCATTCTCGACACTCAAAGCAATAGCTCTAGGTGTCAAGAATATAGGTGGGGTACACGATTGCTTTGCCACTACTCCCTCAGAAATGAGCAAGCTAAGGGATGCAGTTAGGCAATCATTCTCTGATATGTATTCAGGGGATTGGTTCACAGCAATCACAACACAGCTCACTCAACAGATTCAAAGGGAGAATGACCTACCACCTAAGCCTGAGCTTGGTGATCTTGATCTGACTTCCGTACAAACTTCTAACTATTTCATCACATGACTTCATCAGGAAAATTTGAAGAACTCAAACTCACGACACCTGAATGTAAATTTCAGTACGCATGGCTTGTCACACCTGACACCAAGTATGAACAGCCCGTTTGGAAAGTAACAGCACTCATCCCAGCGGAGAAAGCTAAGGATGTAGAAGAACAACTTGATAGTTTATTATCTCGTTTTCAAAAGCAATGCAAAGAAGCTGATCCAAGTAAAAAGAACTGGAAGTCAGCACCGCTTCAATATGGTTATGACGACATAGAAGGTGAAGCTGTCTTCTATATCAAGATGAAACGCAAGGTATCAGGTCAAAGAAAAGATGGAACTACTTGGAATAACAACCCACCTGTTCTTTACGATGGGAAAGGTAATCTGCTATCAGAAGATACAAAGCAGAAGGTAGACAAGATTGGCCCTGGTTCTATTGGTCGTCTGTCTTTTGTTGCTTCTGGTTACAGCCATCCTTCTACTGGTGTAGGACTAAGGATTCAAGTTGTTGCTGCACAAATTATTGAACTTAAAGAATACACAAAATCAGCTTCGAGTTATGGCTTTGAATCAACGGAAGGGAGCTTTCAAGGGGCGTGCGAAGTATCGACATCTTCAACGCAAGAGGACGCATCCGACTTCTAAATATCGGAGTAAGTTTGAGGCTGGTGTAGCTGCCAGCCTTGAACAGCGCAACCTTCCCTTTAGTTATGAACCAATAGTTCTTGACTATGTAATCCAAGCTAAGTACACACCCGATCTTGTTCTTAGTAATGGAATTGTGGTTGAACTGAAAGGATTCTTTTCTGCTCAGGACAGGCGCAAAATGCTATGCGTTAAGGAACAACATCCTGAACTTGATATAAGGATGTGCTTCCAAAACGCCAAAGATAAAATCAGCCGTGCCAAAAAATCTATTACCTATGGAGCTTGGGCTACAAGGCATGGATTCAAATGGGCTAGCGGCACTATCCCCTCATCTTGGTATGACTAAACGACAACGAGCAATAGCAGAAGATGAAACTTCTTACAGAAAAGAAGAAGAAAATCATTTTCTTTCTGCCACTTCAATGAAAGTATTCACTATCAAAGTGATTAATCCAAATAAGAAAGGTGATGTAGCTGGTCTTGTCACCCAGCGTGCATCATCACCAGCTATTGCTGTTGAAAAAGTAAAAGCGAAACATCCAGGTTGTAACTGCTTAGTTATTGACAGTAGAGAAGCTCAACCTTGGAGAAGAGATGAACGTTACTGATCGCATCAAGTATGCAGAACAAAGAATCAAGGAGCTTCAACTCCTCATCCACCATTGGAAGGAAGATGAAAAGCAAAAGCAAGTTCGTGAAACACGGGCCATGTCCTGAATGTAAAAGCAAGGATAACCTCGCTTGGTTTGATGACGGTCATGCAAAATGTTTCGGCTGTGATTATCAGTACCAACCCACCAAGAAAGAGAAACGACCAATGACTGTAGTGCCCATGAAAAAGCCTGACCTTATAGATCAGTGTCGAATTATTTCCAAGCCTTTAACTAAGCGTGGAATCACTAAGGAGACAACAGAACTATATGGATATGGAACAACTGAAAGACATGGACAACCTGTTCAAGTCTCTACCTTTAGAGATCAACTAGGTAAACCATGTGCTCAACACATCAGAACTAAGGACAAAAGATTTAGTTGGGTGGGTGACTGTTCAGACATGCAGCTATGGGGTCAACATTTATGGAGACAACATGGCACACAAAATATGTTTGTTGTTATTACCGAAGGTGAGATTGATTGCATGTCAGTCAGTCAAGCGCAAGGCAATAAGTTCCCTGTGGTTTCATTGCCCAATGGAGCGCAGAGTGCTAGCAAATATATATCTGCAAATTTGAAATGGTTATCCAACTTCGTTCGCATTGTTCTTTGCCTGGATTCGGATGAACCAGGTATGGCGGCTGCCGAAAAAGCAGTTGAAGTATTACCTGCTGGCAAGGCAGCTATCTGCCGACTACCAAGAAAGGATGCTAATGAAATGCTCCAACATGGGGAGGCAGAGTTATTACGTGATCTGCTATGGAAAGCCACTCCAGTCAGACCCGACGGCATCATTAATGCAGCGGATCTATGGGATGAATTAATCAAACCTGGAGCTACTGCTGTATGTAAATACCCTTGGCCCCAACTAGATAAATATCTAAAGGGATATCGCAAAGGCGAGATGATTACTATCTGCGCTGGTAGCGGAACAGGGAAGAGTTCAATGTGTAGGGAGCTGGCTCATCACTTCCTCATCCAAGGACTAAAGATTGGATACATCGCACTTGAAGAAAGTATTCAACGCACATTGCAAGGGATAGTTGGAGTTGAACTCAACCTACCTATTCACCTTGATCCAGCTCTTGCTGATGAAGAGACAACTCGATTAGCTTTCGATCGTCTTTGTGCTACTCAACGTCTCTTTCTTTATGACCACTTCGGTTCGATGGACCCCGATCGCCTTGTAGAACAGATCCAATATCTTGCGAATGTAGAAGGTGTAGATGTTGTCTTCATTGATCACCTGACCATCGTTGTTAGCGGTATCGCTGACTGTGACGAGAGGCGTGCTCTTGATGTTGTTTGCACCAAGCTTCGACAAGTTGTTGAATCGACTGGCGTTGGATTGTTTCTTGTCAGTCATCTCAAACGCCCCGAAGGGAGAGGCCATGAGGAGGGAGCCCAAGTCTCGCTTGGTCATCTTAGAGGTAGTCATAGTATTGCCCAATTATCAGATGCCGTTATCAGTTGCGAGAGAAACCAACAAGGAGATGCAGCAGAACGTAGTGAAATGCAACTGCGCTGTTTAAAAAATAGACACGCAGGATTTACTGGCCCTGTTGACAAACTTCTTTACGACCAAGACACAGGTCGTCTATCTGTACCAATGTCTTCTTACTTCTAATGACTTTATTAATTGACGCTGACTGGCTTATCTATTCTTCATGTTGTTCATGTGAAATAGATACCAGATGGGATGAGAATCTTCATACCCTCCACCTAGATGAACGTGAGGTAATGCAACTGATTGATGATCGTGTTGCTCAGTATCAGATCATCAGTCCAGGTAATCCGATCATGTGCTTCTCTGATTATCCCACCTTCAGACATGGGATCTATCAAGATTACAAAGCTAATCGACTAGGCAAACGTAAACCTCTTGGTCTGAAAAATATAAGAGAAAGAGTAGCTAAAGAGTTTCATTCTATTAGCTTCGATGGTTTAGAAGGGGATGATGTTATGGGGTTATTGGCAACAGGTCACAAGTATGACAACCCTGTAATCGTGTCGCCTGATAAAGACATGAGAGGTATCCCTTGTACTCTCTTAGCTAAAGATGATCTTGAATTAGTTACTCGTAAGAAAGCTGATCGTCACTGGATGTGCCAAGTTTTATCGGGAGATTCTACTGATAATATTTCAGGACTAATTGGAGTGGGACCAAAAACAGCAGAAAAATTATTAGGTGACGCAGAAACTATTGAAGAGATGTGGGCTAAGGTTCACGCTGCTTATGTTAAAAAGAAAAAGACTTATTCAGATGCCATCTTAACTGCACGGTTGACACGTATCTTGCGTGATGGGGAGTACGATCATGTAACAGGTAATGTAAAACTTTGGGAGCCAACACTATGAATGATGAAGAGCTTTGGCCTCCTATTGATGATGCACTTTTAAGGAGGTTAGATGAGATTTATCCTGAACAATGTCCCTCTACTGATCAAGAAGATAGAGAGATATGGCATTATGTAGGTGCAAGGTCAGTGGTACGGATGTTGTATTCCGTTTACAATGACCAAAACAGTACAGAAAATTAATTATGTGCGGAGGCGGAGGCTCTAGAGGCCAAGACAACTCAGAGTCAATCGCTCTGCAAAGACAATCTTTAGAGCAATCTAGAGAACAAGCTAGGATGGCTGATGTCCGTTGGCAACAACAGTTTGACTACACTAAAGCCAGGCATGAAGAACAGAAAAGAATAGCAGGACAGAAACCACCTAAGTCTCCTGAAAGAAGTGCTGATATGGCTGCCCCTGCTTTAGATATTGCTTCTAACAATAGAAGGAAGAGAGGACGAGAAGGTTACAAGTCTGATGTTCAAACAGAAACAGGTCTTGGTATTACTAACTAATCCCTATGGAATTAACACTAACCACTGACGTTGACAGCCAAGGCAAACCTTACGATGACGAGAGAGATGGTACTGTCGCTTCTCGCTATCAACAGCTAGTCACATCAAGAGATCCTTTCTTACAAAGAGCACGAGACTGTAGCAAAGTTACAATCCCTAGCTTGGTCCCTGATTCCAACATGGGAGATCATGGGAAATTAAAAACTCCTTATCAATCAGTTGGTGCTAGAGGGGTTAGTCATTTATCAGCACGCTTAGGTCTTAGTCTCTTCCCTCCTAATAGTCCTTTCTTTAAATTAGAAATGGACACCTTAGCTATGAGAATAGATGAGGTAGGACCAGAAATAAAAACAGAACTCGACACTGCATTAGTAAAGGTTGAGCAAGCTGTAATGACAATGCTTGAAACTATGTCAGCTCGTGCTTCTATGCATGAAGCTTTCAAGCAACTGTTAGTAGCAGGTAATGTACTTCTTTATGTAGGTCCAGAAGGTATAAGAGTTATACATCTCGATAGGTTCTGTGTAGTACGTGACCCTATGGGTACAGTTACTGAAATAATAGTAGAAGAAGAAGTCTATCCTGAATCTTTACCTGAAGATTTTCTTCCTGTAAATGATAAGTCACAGGAAAATACTGGACCTATTAAGAAAACAATTAAACTCTATACATGTGTAAAGTTTAAAGATAACAAAGCTATCTGGTATCAAGAAGCAAAGGGTAAAGAAATACCAGGCACACATGGTATGTGTCCTCAAGATTGTAGCCCTTGGATTCCATTACGCTTTGAACGAATTGACACAGAAGAATACGGTCGCTCGCACGTTGAAGCCTATTACGGTGACTTGACTGCACTGGAATCTTTATATCAATCAGCACTTGAAGCAAGTGCAGCCGCTGCAAAGATTCTGTTCTTAGTTAATCCTAACGGTACTACTAGACCAAGGACATTATCATCAGCCGCCAATGGTGCAATCGTTCAAGGTAATGCTAACGATGTCAGCGTCATTCAAAGTCAGAAGAGTCAAGACCTACAGATAGTTAATAGTATTATTGATCGGATTGAACATCGTATGCAGTTCGCCTTCCTTCTCAATACTGCAATACAAAGACCAGGCGAAAGAGTAACAGCAGAAGAGATTAGATATATGGCTCAAGAATTAGAATCCTCCATCGGTGGGTTGTACTCTATTCTCACTCAAGAACTACAACTACCTTTAGTTAGAAGGTTGATGTATATCCTCCAACGTAAAGGGAAGTTACCTCAGTTCCCTGTTAACCAACAGAACGGAGAACCATTAGTTAATCCAAAACCAATTACAGGATTAGAAGCTATTGGTCGTGGCGATGATATGAATAAATTAACTGAGTTCATAACTATTGGACATCAAGCGTTAGGCGCAGAAGTAATGGCTCAATACTTGAACATGGAAGAAGCATTGCGTAGACTTGCTGCAAGCGCATCTATTGACACTACTAATCTCGTTAAAACTTCTGATCAATTACAGCAAGAACAAATTGCTGCACAAACAGCTCAGAATAAGATGCAACAACAGGAACAAATGCAGAGCCTGTTGCAATCACCAGCCGCTGCACAGTTGGTGAAAAATTACACACAAGCAGGAGCACCTTATGGCCCCCAGTCAACAGAAGAAGGAGGAGTCCCCAACGCTCTCCCCACAGCAGTCACCGAAGCTGGAGTCCCCAGCGGCCCCACCACTTCCCAAGGCGACACCGCCTAAAGAAGTTCCCCCTCCTGATGCGGATGTAAAGGAACTCGTCATCAAAGAAGAGAAGCCAAAGAAAGCTACTAAGGTTACAGAAGAACCTAAGCAACCACAGGTGATCCATGATCGACCTGGACATATCACTATTAAGTAATTAACAACAACAGACCATGCCTGAATCAATCACTATCAAGGATGAACCAACTCCAGCTTTATCCTTAGAAGATCAAGCCTCTTTACAAGAGGCAGAAAAATCTGAAGAACCTAGCTCTGAACTCTTCGCTGGTAAATACAAATCAGTTGAGGATTTAGAGAAAGGTTATAAAGAACTACAAACAAAACTTAGTTCAGGAGAGAAAGCAGAAGAACCTCCAACAGAGACTGAACCTAAAGCTGAGACTGAAACTGAAACAGAGACAGAAACTTCTACTGATGCTAAAGAAATCTATGGAGATTTTATTGGTAGTCGGTTTGAAGAAGCTGGAATTGATTTCGGTGGAATGAATGATCGCTGGCAACA
>Ga0208158_1000220_pt1 | contig 22934 bp, 29 predicted proteins | sample 8_EtaG_FD_184081 | JGI IMG/M metagenome (GOLD analysis project Ga0208158, IMG submission 184081) | Marine viral communities from the Subarctic Pacific Ocean - 8_ETSP_OMZ_AT15162 metaG (SPAdes) (version 2) | ecosystem: Environmental > Aquatic > Marine > Oceanic | place: Pacific Ocean | collected...
TACTTTAGACGTTTTAATATTACCACCCCAAAGAGCAAAAGATATATCACCACAAATTGGTTTACCTTTTTCATCTATATAGTCACCAGTAACATACTCGTGAGCACGTGATAGATATGCAAATGTTTTTTTTACGATTGATAATGACATGCGTTTACCAGCTATTAAATCCGTTGCACGACCTTTGCCCACTAAAGTGGCACAAGGATTATTAAATTCCTCATTTATAGATTTACTTCTTTCAGCATTTTTTCTAGCTGATTTAGGATAATCATCATAATATTCTTGTTTATTTATTTTTAAAGCCTCATCTAGTTCTGTCATATTAGCACAAGGCATATAAATAGTACCTTCATCTGTATCATGTGAATGTGCAATATCACAACCAATTTCTTTTGCTCTGTCTAACGCTTCTTCTTCAGTAGCATATACCTCATCACTAATTGCTTTTATATTTTTAGATTTTACTTCTTCTTCTTCAATTACTTCTTCAATAACTTCTTCTTCAATCACATCTTCTTCTTCTATTACTGGAAACTCTACGTTATCAGAGACTCCCATATCTAAATCAGAAATAGGAATTAGGTTTGACGGCACTAAATAATCTTCCATTACTGGATTTTCTTCATCTACACCATACCCTTGTGCTTGTCTTTTTTCATTTGCACTTAACCAATATGACTTTGATAAAGTATCTACTAACTTTTCTTGTTCAGGCATTAACTCAGGAACGGCACTATAATCAAAATCAAAATATAAATCTTCACCAAACATAGGTACTAACCACCTATTAAACTCATCTCTTATTTTATTTAATTCAGGTATTACTGCATTAGTAAATAAAACCTTTCTAGCGGTTCTATAATTATCATAAGTTGTTGATTCTGTGTTATTTAATAATTGAACTGGTATACCATATATGTTACATAAATCTTTAACAGTAGCGTTATAAGATTCTAATAATTGTAAATCAGAAGTTGAAAGACCAAAGTTTACCCAACTAAATTTCTTTCCTGTAATCATTACATCATTAGCTGATTTAGTTCCTTGATAATTTCTTCTGAAAGCGTCTTTCATTTGTTGTGCTTGAGTCGGTGTTAATTGGTCATCATCAGGAGTTAACATTCCTCTAGCAGATTGATTATGTAAGAATTTTAAATTAGTTTCTACCGCTTCATTACTTGTTGTTAATACCCTCATGCCTGCTTGTATTGGAGATTGACCATATAAGTGAGAGCCATTACTAGAATAATCAGGATTAAAATCTGAAATATGTAATACTTCTTCGGCAGTTAAATCATATCTATTATCATTATACATCATAGTATATTTTGATACTGGCTTAAATATTCCGTCTGATTTTATTTCTATTAAGTGTGCAGGTAGATTATATAACTGATAATATATGTCTCTGTTCTCACCGTTTTCAGGAGAGATTCCATATACATATCTATTGCCAGTTAGTTTACCAAAACCAATAAGTTCCTCAAGAAATACTGCCCAAGATTGTGCTGGATTTGGTCTTTCTAATAACTTACCAAGTGCTGAATGTTCAACTTGTTCTAGTGTATGCTTTCTTAATAGCTTTGCTTTTAATACTGATTCTTCATTTAAGCTATTTGATGTTAAGGCTTTGTATTCTTTTAATGCACCGTCATCAACTTTTCTATAAATATTATAAGGTACTGTTACTGCTGATTTAGATATTAATTGAATCAATGAATATATTGTGGGATTGTAAGCATAACCTTTTTCTATATAATCTTCATTATATTGATTATTAGAAATTGTATTGTCACCCATAAAGTTATAAATGAATCTATTGTACGATTCATTCGTCTGTTGAGAATTAAATGCTTTTAATCCGTTTCTTAATCTTTGGAGAAAACTTGCCATAAATAGAATTTATTTTCAAAAATACTAAATTTATTTAAACTATGATAAAATCTCTTGACCTAGCTAAGCCAGTTGTCACACCATAACGGAACGCGTCCATTAAATGGTCTTGTCCATTTTGTTTTATCTTATTAATTCTTTGTCCGTCTTTATTAGATTCCCAAACGTAATATTGATATTCAGTAAATAGATTTTTGCTTTCCTTAGAAGCAAAAACTGTATACTCTTTTATAGTTTGTATGCCATTTAAAATACTATCTTTTCCTTTTTGTGATGGTTTAGCATATAAGCCTAGTCTCTTTAACTCTTCAATGCTCTTAGGCTCTGCACTATCGCATATAAATATTTGTTCTTCTAATTTTAGATTTTTAATCTCTTGATAAATGTCTTGATTAGTTAATCCTTTTTTATATAATAATTCATTTACATATAGCCTATCATTCTTTCTTCTAATCTCTATTATTGTGGTAGGGTCATTTGAAAATCCAAAATCCATTGCATAAGCAACTTCACAATGTTCTTTATTTAAAAAATCTTTATAGTCTATCCATTGCCAGTTATCAAATATTGCACCAGTTTTAAAGTTTGCCCTTAATCCTAAACCAAATACTCGCCATCTATCGGTATCTGTTTCTTTCATTCTTAGTATTTCTTTTCTTATTTCTTCATCTAAGAAAGCATTATCCTCAAATGTTGTAATAAATAACTCAGCATCTGAACGGTTACTAATATCATAAAGCCAATGAATAACATCTGACGGATTGAAGTCACATAATATTCTCTCACTTGTTCTAAGTGCTAACTGCTCAAAGTCTGATAAATAAAATTCATTTGCTTCATTTAACCAACATATATCTCGTTTTCTACCTCTTACTTTCATCTCATTATCAAGAGATATAAATTCTACTAAATGCTTTTTATATTTAAATGTCAATTCTGCTTTATTAATTTCTGCGAAATTATATATACCTACCTTTTGTGCTATCTCTATAAAGTCTCTATAGACAGAGCCTTTGAGAGCAGGTAAGGTTTTTCTTGCTATGGTTATTACAAGTTTATCTTTTCTTGTTGTTAATAAGTATATAATATATTGACAAAGTGCATATGTCTTTCCGCTTCTTGATGAACCTTGATGTATGACTATTCTTTTATCTGTATTTATAGTTTGATAAAACTGAACATTACATTCTATTGTTTCTTTTTTCCTGCTGGTTTCCATGTAATCAATTTGCTTTCTACTGAACCATTCACATCGTATTCCCTTCTTTCAATATAGCCTCTATCCTTTGCTTTTGTCTTTAAATAAAATATTGTAGAGGTAGGGTTACCACCTTGTATTTGTTTAAATAATTGACTCTCTGCAAAGTCTTTTGCCACATTACTTAAATCATCTACTTGACTAGCAAACTCTTTATCTTCTTTGTAATACCTATAAAATGTAGTTCTATCTATACCTACTTGTTTACAAGCGGTAGTGACTACTCCTAAAGATTTTTCAAGTCCTTTTAGCAATGCCTTTTTAGTATGTTGTATTTTGTTGCTTTTCATTTTACAAAAGTATTATATTTTTTACCATTTATTTTAACTACTAAGTTTGAATCAAGTTTTATCATTCTATCTATTATAACTTGACAGTATTTTGGGTCAAGTTCCATTCCATAACATTTACGATAAAGTTGATGTGCTGCAACCATAGTAGAACCACTGCCTAAATATAAGTCAATAATTATATTATCTTTTTTTGAATAATCTTTTATAAAAGGTGTTAAAACTTGCAAAGGTTTCTGTGTTGGGTGTATTCTTTTTTTTACATCTTGTTTACTCAATCCAAAATATCTAAACCAATTAAAGTGTATTACCTGTCTTTTATGTTTTTGTTTTGTCCATAATAATTCAAATTCAGAATTACTATCTGCATCACCATTACTGTCAAGAGTTTTATCCCAAACTATATAATGTCCATTGTCAAAGTTTTCAATATACTTATAGTAATAGTCAGCACCCCATAAAAAAAACTCTTTGCAATAATTAAAGTTTTTAAATAAAGTAGTAATTAATTCAGGTTTAAAATCTTCATTATCTCCTATAACTTTTTCATATTTTTTTCCCTTTCTGTCTCCCCAATTTAAACCACTATAATCAGTATCTAAATTCATTCCATAAGGAGGGTCAGTAAACACCATATCTGCTTTTTCTCCGTTCATTAATTTTGCTACTTGGTCTGCATCCGTACTATCACCACATAACAATCTATGTTCTCCTATTTCAATTAAATCACCTAAAACAACATCAACTTTTAAATCATCAGGTTCATTGTAATCATCTTCTTCTGCTTCAGGTTCAATCTTAAAATCAAAATCTAAACCCCATTCATTTAGTTTTTCAGTATCCCATTCGTTTGCAAGAATATCAAAATCCCATTCACCAAATCCTACATTGTCTTTTATTATAAATTCTTTCTTTTGTTCATCTGTCCAACCTTCTGCAATATCAATTGGTATTTCTTTTATACCTGCTTTTTGTAGTGCTTTAAGCCTCATGTTGCCACCGAGTACAATCATATCTTCATCTACTACTAATGGTCTTTTATCAAGCATCTCAGGAAAATCTTTTATTGATTGCACTAATTTATCAAACTTTTTATCTGATATGTATCTAGGGTTTTCATTATTAGGAATAATCTCTTTTATGTTTACTTTTTTTCTCATCTTAACAATATTTAGCAACTATGTTTGAATATTTTACCTTATTACCTTCAATACTTTCTTTAAAAAAAAAATATAAATACCATAAATCTTTAAAAAACAATTCTACTTGTGGCTCATTTCTATAATATTTATCATCTACTGGAAAAAGTTCTGCTAATGCATAAATCATTTTATATGTTTCTATGTCATCATCATAATTAAATAATCCCAACTTTGCTTTTTTTTTATTGTGTTCTATATATAATTTAAATATCTGAAATATCTTTTTTTTATTTTTCCTCACATCCCAAAAGTATTATAAAATCTTTTCTTGTTATAACTTTTCCTTGATATTTATATACTTTATTATTATTTATATCTTGATATTGTAATGTTTGTTCTCTATTTATATATACTTTTCTTGACTTGTCTATTTCAAAAAAAACATTTCTATTACGATTATCTCTAAACGCATTAAAAAGGTTTATCATTGTTTGGCACACATTGTCTGTAGTGCCAACTATTTCATTGTTATCGTCTAAGTATAAATATTTAGTCTTTAACTTCTTTCGCTTCTGTATCTTGTGCCTCATCTTGTTCCAATTCTTCCGCTTTAGGTGGTGTCACACCATATTGTTCTAAAGCCTGTAAAACTAATGAAGATTCAGATAATGTAAAAAGTCCACTTTTGTTTCCTTTTTCACATACCTGAACGATAACTTGCAATGCTTGTTCTTGTGTCATAATTTATTTATTTATATCTACCTGTTTTTAAATCATATTGTATGAAACAACTTCCTAAAGTCCCATTTAATCTTTGAGACTTCATTTTAACTGTTTCAAACTCAACAAATTTAATATGTTTTTCTTGATTTAAAAGTAAACCTTCAACTAAATCTCTACCCTTAACTCTATCTTCTACCTCATCATCATTAATTCTGTGCATTACAACCATACAGTCCACCTTATTAAAATGCATAGTTCCTCCTGCTAAACTAAATGCCGTTGCCTTTGGTATAACACCTCTAATCGGTGATGGCGTTTTAGGGTGTTCAACATATGTCATAATACTATCTGTCTTTTTTGCAAATTGTTTAAGGATAGTAAGTGTAAGTTTTAAATACTGATACATATTACTCTCTCCTGAGTTAGATTCTACTACCCAGTTCAAAGGGTCTATAACAAAATTATTATATCCTTTATCAGTATATTCCTCAAATTTATCTACAAGAGAATTTATTGTAGGCATCTCATCGTTATTTTCTAGAAACGCAAAATGATTTCCAATAAAGTCTATTGCATCATTCATTTCGTCTTCCGTACATTTATCTGCATAGTTAGGGTTAACATTCTTTCCTAGATATGCCTGACAAAGGTTTAGAACCAACTCTGCGGTGTTTGTTTCAGGTGAGTACATCATAACCTTATCACCATAATGATATGCCCTTAAAATGCTTAAATAATTTAATACCTCTGACTTACCACTTTGAGGATATCCACTAAAACAATAAAGAAATCCTTTACGCCATCTGAAATTTTCGTCCAATCCTTTTATATGAGATGTCTCTCCCATAGGGTAGCCTTCTTCAAAATAAGAAAACAATTTATCTTTTATGTCTTTTACAAATACTTCTTTACACGCATTTTTATTATAATCCTTTTTTAGGATGTCATCAAAATCTTTAACTTTTATCGGCATTTTTTATTTTTTTTATAGTTGTTTCTAAATCGTCAATTATTGTAATATATTTTTCTTGTTCTTTCTGAATATTATTAATTATTAAATCACCACTATTTTGTGTGGTGCTAATTAAAACTATCAACTTACATAATTTATTTATAGTTGATTGTACATATTCATAAAAACTTTTGTCTAGGTCTCTTTGATACTTACCTCTATTGTTAACTGATTCTATCCATTTAACTGTTATAGCATCTTTTTCAAATTCGTTAATAAATTTTTCTATTTTCTCTTTTGTTAATTGCATTTTTTTATTATTTTATTATATACATTGTAATTAGTTACATAGTAATTAATTATTTTTTATTAATAAAAAATAATAGTAATTACATTGTAATAAGTAATTAACTAATTATAAAAATAAATTTAAAAAAAAATTATAATAATTAAAAATAATTTTATAAATTTGTTTTATGTTAACTAAAGAAATATTAGAAGGTCGTCTCAAGGAGATGAAACTAGATAAACAAAAATTAGCTAACAAGGTTGATGTAACATTGATGACAATGTATAACAAATTTAATAACCCTGATAGCTTTAAAATATCGGAATTAAAGAAACTTGCTAAGGTAGGATTTATAACACATTTAAGAATTGATTTATGATGGAAGATGTACAAAAAAGTATAATTAGACAGAGTTCAATCAAGGCTTCTATTGATTTTTTTAAAATCAAATCAGAGCAAGGTAGTAATGAGGTTACCGTTGATGACGTAATAGATGTAGCAAGTGAGATTGCTTACTATTGTGCAACTGGTAAGAAGTATAATAATAATAATAATAAACTTTTAAAATAATGAAAAACAACAAATTGTATTTAGGTAGTGGATGGACAAGGACTGGAAAATATGGAGATTTTTATAATCTACAAATTGATTTAAATTTACTTGCAGAGAATCCAAATTGTATTCAGAAAGTAGGTGATAAAAAATTTTTAAATCTTACTATGGGTAAACTTCAAGAGCCTTTAAGTGCAGGACAAGATTTATATGTAAGATGGAATGATTTTACTCCTGCCAAAACGGTAGAAGAAAAACAAGGCAACGATATGCCTTTCTAATTAATTATCGTATTTTTTTATAGTTTGGAATAGTGCCTGATAAATATTTTTAAGTGGAATATTTTGATGGCACTTTTTTTATATTAGTAATATGATTGAATTAATAAAACATTTCTTAGGTTTCTGTGGAGAACATTGGCATCCTAATTTATGGACAATATTATACACCTCTCCTTTAATTATTTATAGTATATACTATCTCAGATATACTTTTAAAAGGTATTTAAAAAAAATTATATAAAATATTTTTTCATATCAGATTAAAGTATTAAATTTATTTTTAATTTAAAATGAAAAAAATAAAAGACAGCAACGAAGAATATCATTCACATAATAGTATTTCTGCTAGTGGATTAAAAACGATATATAAGAAGTCTATAAATCATTATTTCAATAGTGCATTTAAAATGACAGATGCAATGAACTTTGGTAGTGCAGTTCATTCTGCAATTCTTGAGGGTGGTCATGACCTTGCCGTCTTGCCTGAACTTAATCTCAGAACTAAAGAAGGTAAAAAGATAAAGCAAGATTTCATTAATGACAACAAAGGAAAAATTGTTATTAAACAAGAGGAAGAGGAAGCTATAAATAAAATAAAAAGAAATTTCAATAATCATAGTTTGGCTAAGAAGTTGGTTCAACGATTGACTGAAACAGAAGTTTCATACTATGGTAATATAGATAATGTAGATGTAAGAGTAAGACCTGATGGCATTAAAGAAAACGATTATATTATAGATATAAAAACCTCTATGGATGCTAGTCCTAGATTTTTTAAAAGTTCTATATATAACTTTGCATATCATCTTCAAGCGTGCTTCTATAGTGAAGCACTTGGATATGACCCTGCTAAATTTAGATTTATAACTATTGAAAACAAATATCCTTATACCGTAGAAGTATTTTCTATGAGTGAAGACATGATTGAGTATGGTAGAAATGCTTGGAGAATAGCATTTGATGTATGGAAAGAATATTTAGAGACCGATAATATGAGAGGTTTCTACTGGGAACAATTTAATAAAGACGGAAGTTTAATACTATGACAATATCAGATGATTTAAGCCAACACGAAAAACGTGAACTGTATGGTACATATCAAACCAATAAAATGACACGAGCAAAGATAGACGCTCTTATGGAAGCTATGGCTCAAGCCGAATGTACATTAGGGATTGATAGTACAGATAAAGAAATAGAAAAAGTGAAGCAAGAACAATTAATTTATTTATCTAAGATAAAAGATTTAGACCCTATTAAATATGACATACTAAAAAAAGTTTTGTGATAAAAGATGAATATAATGTAATGTCAATAAAAAAAGAACTTTGTAAAGAATGGTTGTTACATAAACATTATGCAAAAAGAGTTCCTTCAATATCATATGCTTTTGGATTATTTGATTCTAAAATAATGCAGGGTATCTTAACAGTAGGCAAGCCTGCAAGTAATGCTTTATGTGTAGGAGTATGTGGCAAACATAATTCTAAATATGTTTATGAGTTAAACAGGCTTTGTGTAAACGATGGATTAAAAAAAAATGTATTAAGTTATTTTGTGTCTCAATCTCTTAAAATGCTTGAAAATATAATTTTAGTTAGTTATGCAGATACATCACAAAATCACAATGGTTACATTTATCAAGCTACTAATTGGATATATACAGGATTATCTGCTAAAAGAACTGAAAGATATGACGTAAATAATCCAAATAGACACAGCAAATCTGTTACAGAAAATAAAAATCTAAAGTATCAAGAGTTAGCTATAAGAGAACGACCACAAAAACATAGATATATTTTTTTTATTTGTAATAAAAATCAAAAAAAACAATGGCTTAAAGATTTAAACTATAAAACAGATAAATACCCAAAAGGTAAAAATATAAATTATGATGCAAGTTATAAAACAACAACACAAACAGAATTATTTAAATAAAAATTATGACACAAAAAGAATTTGACAAATTAGTAAAACAATTAAATGATTATTCACTAGATATAATGGCAAATAAAAGACCTGAATATACTAACGAAAATGAAGACGTATTAAATAATTTTAAGACTACCGCAGAAAGACTTGAAACTTCTGAACTAAAAGTGTGGGGTACATTTTTTGAAAAACAGATACAAAGCATTTTTGCACATTTAAAAAATGCTAATTTAAAAAAGAGTGAACCAATACATAGTAGATTTTCAGACATAATAAATTACTGTTATCTAGGTTATGCGTTATTTACAGAAAGAGATGATAAAAAAAAGAATAATTAAAATTGTTGCAATTATCCTAATCGGAGTGTTATCTTTATTCTATGTCAGGAATGAAATCACGAAGAAAGGGTCACGATTACGAAAGAGCGATACGGAAAGAGTTTAGGAATTTAGGTTGGAAGTATTGTGAAACCTCTCGTTATGCTAGCAAAGCAATAGATGATGCTAAAATTGATTTAGTGGGTACAGACCCATTTGCAATACAATGCAAGGCTACTATTAACAATCCTAGTTATCATAAGATTCTTGACCAAATGAGACCCAACAAACCATTATATAAATTAATATACCACAAACGTCAAGGTGGTAGAGAGTACGTTATCATGGAAAAAAACGACTGGCTTGAGATTCTAGAGATGCTAGTTGAAAATAATATATTAAAAAATTATTAAAAATAATTTTAATTATCCTTTGTATTTATTAAAAAATTTTTTAAATTTGATTATTGTTAAATTAAATAATTAAAAATGGAAATACATAATTTTAACTTAATGGGAAGTTCAGACAAATATAGTTTAGAACTTATTTGGAAAGCATATAATAAATATACTTCAAATGAAGATATTTTTGAAATAGGATTTAATGTGAATTCAGGATATGTCTATATAGCATTAGAAAATGGTGTTAGTATAGCATCATGTTTTGGACAATCTGTAGATTATATAGTAACAGATATGGAAAATGGTGATGAATTTTTCTTTGATTTTTACAATCAAGCAATAAATAAATTAGAAAAATTATATGAAACAGTATAGTAACTTTATGAATCAAAAAAAAGATTTAGAAGTAATGAAAGAAACTTGCAATCAATACATACAATGGTCAACAAGTGAGTTTGAAGCTGATATGTGGGATGCAGTAGAAAATAAAATAAACAATTTAATTAAATATTATGAAACAGATAAATGAAATAATGAAACATTCAGATGCTTATAAGCAACTGAAAAAAAGAAAAGAAACTTCAATAACTGAAGATGTCTTATCAATAAAAGATTTAGCAGACGGTATCTATGAAAATACTTGCACTAAATATTTAAAACCTAAATGGATAGAAATACAAAAAGACGATGACCCTGATATTTGGGAAGACCATTTAGATACTATAGGAATAGACCCAAATTCTAAATGTGATGCGGTCATCCTTAAAGTAGTTGCTTATGTAGAATGTGACCCTCCTATATATGTATAGTTTTATAAGAAGTATAATAAAAAGATTTCTTAACGTATGGCTCTGTAATAGAAATAACTGTTACAGAGTTGTACCAAGAAAAAATGGAGTTTGTAAAAATTGTAAATGTAAATAAAATGAATTTTAAAAAAGAATTAATAGAAATTAAAGAAATAAAATATAAACAAAAATTATTTTATAAAAACATAAAAAAGTTTAAACAAAATTTACACACCTTATGTGAAAAATTGTTAACTAAAAACTTTGATGAGGATTATAGTTTTTTATATGAAAGTTTATATATAGACCAAATAGAAACTAAAGAAGATTTTGAAGAAATTATAGAAGATAAATGTGATTGGATTGGTGACTGTAATCATTATGATGTAGAAACAGATTGTTGTAAAGATGACCCTGAATATAATTCTAGTTATAGAAGATACATGATGGATATATGGTCTGATGCAAATTTAAGTTTTACAGAAAAGAAAAAAGATGTTGAATGGTATAATAGGGCTGATAGATATAGTATGGATGGTGTTATTGAATGTATGAACAGACAATATGAAGATTTTAAAGCATTATTATTTACTAGAGATGAATATGAAAAATATATTTATATGCCTAGAATATCAAAAGATAAAATGAATCATTATTTAGATGTAGAAAATAAAATGCCTTAATATGAAAAAGATAATAATAGAATTTTTATTCCTTGTAATGTTATTTGTGTTAACTTGGATGAGTTTAATAATTATATAAAATGGAAATCTCTGAATATATAAAGAAACATTTTTTAGATAGTTGTTCAGATAATATGCACGATTTAAAACATCGTAGACAAATAATAGAATTATATAAAGAACAATTAAAAACTCTTGAGGAGTTTATTAATATTGAAGATGAAAGTTTAAAAAAATTAGAAGATGGGATTAATAAAACATCCGAATAGAGCAAAACAATTAATTGATTTTACAGGTGTACAAAGCGGTAACATATACCCTTCAGATATTGATGCGGTACTAGAATTTGATTCTAAATATTTGTTATTATTTGAATTAAAAAAAGTAGGAGTTCAAGTCCCATTAGGTCAAAGAATGATGCTTGAAAGAATTATTGATGCGTGGGAAGATAGTGGTAAGATTGGTAGTGTCGTTTATTGTGAACACGACACACGGTCTCATGAGACAATATACTTAAAAGATTGTGCGGTAGTTGGTTTATATAACAAAGGTGAATCTAAAGCGTTTAGAAAAGACCTTAGAGAGTTTCTATTCAGTTATGGGGAAAAGTATAATATTAAAAAGATAATCGCTTAAAAGCGTTTATTTCATTTTCATTTTTAGGCTACTGGAAACGGTAGCCTTTTTTTATCTGTTTCTAAAGTAAGCATATTGCATGAAAGGGTCAGCACTATCTTCAGGTCTTGAATTAAAATAACCTCTGTTAAAAGTAACATCACTAAATGCAGTTAAGTTTTGTTGATTAGGTGTATGTGTTCTTATTCTATATCTATTCTTTGCTACGTTCCATTCTAAATTGTCAATAGCCATTTGGTCTTGATTTGCAGGTAACGTTGTGAAATTTAATTTAGGAAATGTTAACATATTTATAGGTGTTAAATAATTATCAGAATCTGATATTTTTCTATAAGTACCTTCATATCTTCCGTTGTTTGTACTCACATCTGCTAATCTTACTCTACACATCATAGTCTCTAAATCTTCAGTATAACTTCTATCAAAATGTCTATATGCTATAATAGGGCTACCTGATGAATTTACTAAAGCGTTACTGTAACCTGCATCTTCAATTTGTCCAAATCTAACATCTACTGGAGGCACTACACCACTATTTAATCTAAATGTTTGATTTGCAATATTTACTAAAGTAGAATAATATTCTAATTCAGTAGACGCTTGTAATTTAAACTCATCAAAATACATTCTAAAACTTGTTCCTAAAGGAAAGTTTGCTTCTTCAGGTTCATATAATTCAATTGTTAAAACTCCTGAAACTGGAACTGGTGTTATTTTAAAATTATACCTTACCCATTCATTAGCAATATCATTATTTATTCTATTAAAAGTTGATGTTGCAGTTTTCCATTCATTATCTTGTACAGACCAATATCTTGTGCTTCCACCACCGTCAGGAGTTAAAAATAATTTAAAGTATAAATTATAATTTAAAAGGTTACCATCATAAGTTGCAGGTTGGTCAGCAAATATTGAAAATTGAAAATTAAGGTCATTAGATAAAAAGGTGTTACTTAAATTTGCAGTATTATTTGTAGCAATAATATTAGTTGCACCACCACCACTTACATCATTACCTATATTTATCATAGAATAACTTCCTTGATATGGAGTAATTCCATAAGTTGCGGTATCATCATCTATTGCAAATGTAGTTGCAGTATCAGTAATTGACCATGTGTTAATTGCATAAGCGTCAGCAGGGATAGAACCTGATGGTGCAGAAACGCTTTCAAAATTACCATTAGTTACATCTGATTGTATTGTATCTTTTATTCTTACATTTACTCTATTTCTTATTGCAGGTCTTCTAATACTTTTTACTAAATCGCTATTTAATGCTTGTATAGTATCTGCACCTTGTGTGCTATTAATATTTTTTATTGGGTTAGCTATAGAGTAAGTTCCTTCATTAGAACCATTTTTGTCATAAGTAATAAACTCAGATGGGCTAGATGAAGAATAATCTTGATTAAAAGACGATAGTGATAAAGCGTCATTTGCTATAATAGTCCATGCACCTTCGTGTTGAAATATTCTACAATTAAACATTAACAATAAATTGTTTAAAATAAATTTTGCGTCTAATGGATTACCGTTTTGATTTTGAAATGATTGTACATCATTAATAAATGTTTGAGCGAATGGATTGCCTTTTGCAGGAGTAACTGCTGAGGCGGAAGTTTGTTGTATTCTACATAAAAACTTATATGAAAAATCTAATGATTTACCAGCATCTCCTTGACCGTTTTCTAAATTTATTTGACGCATACATTCTCTTATTGCATCAAAAGCTGAAGGTCTAACTGTAGATAATTCATAATCATATCCCTCAAGTGTACCTATTAAATCAGATGCGTATGCTTCAATAAGAAAAGGAAAAGATTGTAATGGTAAATTAAAAGAATCTTGTACTATAAATCCAGTCCAATACTTTCTATAAATATCATAAGTTTCTCCGCCATCAACTGAAAATATATCTCCACTTAATTTTATAATTGTTGCACTACTAACTTGTGCAACTGTAGTTGTTTCTCCAGTTGTTGTATTTATAACTACATCACCAACTTCTAGTGAAGTTGTAAAATCAACTGACGTATCTTTTAATCTATTAGCTACCGAATAAGCATCACTTGTACCATTTAGTTTTCTAGAAGAAACTACAACTTTAAATTCTCTATCATTACTAGGCTCAAGAAAATTAATACTTCCTTCTGCGTTCCATAAAAAATTAGCTAAATCCCAATTAGTATTTTCTAGTTCCCAAGCATCACCACCACTATTTTCATCTATATAAAATTGTAACTTACAAGAACTACCAATAATAGGATTAAAAAAATCATCGTCTTGTTGGTATGATATTACTACTGGATTAGCACCTAGATTTAAATTACTAGAAACTAGACCACTATAACCGTCTTCATAAATCTGTAATAAAAACTTATGTTCATCAGGGTCAAAAAAATTAACTCTATATAATTCTCCGTATGCCATGATTATCCAGTTATTCTTGCTCTAAAATCACTTGCCCTTTCTAAAGCTAGTATTAAGTCTTGACCTCTTAAAGTAAATTCTCCTTTACCCTTTGCTGATGTAGCACCCATCATTTGTGGTAATTTATTAAGTGGTATAACCGCTTCAGATTGTCCACCCTCACCAATCATTGCTAAAGTAGGAGATGTAATAATTCCACCATTAGCTAAAAGAGGAATATCATCATTTTTATTTTTACCCCCAAATCCAAGTAATTTTTTGAATATGTCTTTAAACTTTATACTTGACCCACCTACAATAGACATTATACTAGCAATAGCAACCATAATTGCTAATTGCTTTAATAATTGTACAATTACTCGTTTTATACTTTTTAGAAATGAATTAAAACCTTCAGGATTAGACATAACATCAAACATTAAATTAAATCCTGTTGTAACTATATTAGTTACGGTAGCTAGTTGTTGAGAAAATTTTATGTTTTTTTGTAATTCTAAAATTACTTTTTTTGAGGCTTCTGATGCGTTTGCAAAAATAGTTGTTAAATCAACACCAGTTAAGACTAGAGTATTTAAATCAGTAAATCCAGTTTTTAAATCATTCACATTAGATATTAAATCATCAGAAGTTTCTACTGATTTTTTAGGTATTATTTCAGAAACATCAAACCCAATTCTTGACATTGAATCTCTTAATGTCATAAAATTTAAACCAAGCTCTTTGATTATATCTAAACTTTCTTCATCTCCATCAAATGTTAAAATGTTATTTAACAACAAGTCTTTTTGTTTCGGTTTATCAATATCTTTGCCAAATAATGCTTGTGATGAAAATAAACCTTTCATTGCTTTAGAAGCATCTAGTCCTGACTTTGTAAAGCCTTCCATAGATTTTTTATTTCTATCTATACTTCTTTGTATGTTATCTAATTCTCTAGGTGCTATTTTTCCTAAACCTTTAAATGCAGTTATTAAACCATTTGTAGCATTTACTAATCCAAGCAAAGCACTTTCAGCTACTGGAATTGTGCTATTTCCTAATTGAGCTAAAGCCTTATCTAATTTTTGTGAAGTTGATTCTTCAGTAATTATAAAAGCGTCATTAGTCGCATTTACTGATTGCGTTAAATTATCAAATATTTTTCTTGTGCCATCAGCGTTTTCACCCATTAAATCTAATACTGCGGATAACGCTCTAACATTACCAAAGACTTGTGCCGCCGCTTCATCATTTCCTTCAAACTCTTTTTTTAATGTTTGTAGTGTAGATAGTAACCCCTTTTCTCTTAATTGTGTTCTTAGTTCAGCAGAACTTAAAGACATTTTATCTAATGCTTCTTCTGCTTGTTGAGTAGGTTTTAATAACGATGCAAAGATTCCTCTTATTTGTGTAGATGCTTCCGCCGCATTTGTACCAGTTCTAGAAAGTGCCGCAAACGCCGCACCGACTTCATGAAACTCTACACCCATAGCTGAAGCTAATGGTAAAACTCGTCCCATTGATTGTGCTAACTCTCCTGCTTCTAGTTTACCCTCACGAACCGCAGTTACCATAACATCCGTTGCATCAGTTGCAGAAAGATTTGCTGAACCATAAGCGTTAAGTGCAGAGGTAGCTAAATCAGCTACAGTCTTAGTTTCACCTAATCCTACTGCCGCCGCCTTCAAAGAAGCCTCTAAAACTTCCATTGCTTCACTACCACGAAGACCTGCTGACGTTATAAAGAATAATGCTTCAGCCGCTTCGTTTGCCCCTCTACCAGTTTTAGTTGCCATTTTTATGGCAGTTTCTCCCATTTTATCTACTTCAGCACTTGCAATTCCTACCAATGACTTTATTTGTGTCATTGATTTATCAAATTGTTTTGCACTTCTTAATGCTTGAACTCCACCTGCCGCTAATGCACCAACAAAAACTAGCTTTATTGTAGAGGCTACACCTTTTAATTTACTTTGAAATCCATTAACGGATTTTTCTGATTGTTTAATGGAATTACGAAAACTGGATGAGTCACCAGTTATTTTAAGTTCTAGTCTTTGTCTGCTCATAAGGATAATTTGTTAACAAATATAAATATTTTAATACTTACGTTTCTTTCCAGTTTTTTCTATCTTATCCCACTTGTCAATTACTTTGTCTAGTTCTTCTTTAGATAATGGTTTTGCTTGAGGCAAACCATCTCTTTTATCTTGTGGTAATTTGAATAATTTTTGTGGTTGTATTCTTTGTGATGCTTTTTGTGCTTTAAGATTTATCATCATAGTAGCGACATATCTAAGTCTCTCCCATTCTAGATTTTGTTGTATCTGATATGACTCAGATAATCTTATATTTTCATTTAATGTATTATTCCAAAATGTGTTTGGATTTATTCCACATTGACCAATGTAGAAATCAAGTATTAATTCCCAAGCGTCTTTGTCTACTTTTTTTTTTGATTCTTAGAATTTCTTTCTATACCCATGTTAAGGTCATTACCTAATATTCTAGATTGTGAAAGGGTATTCATAACTTTGGTAAGTTGTTCTGAATCAAAATCTTCAAGCCAAGAGCCAACGTCATATATAGTATAATCAATAGTGTTTTTTTCTTCTTGGTCATAAGATATTAATCCTGAATATACTAATGCTCTAATCGTTGAAATGTTTATTCCTGAAGTGAAAAATTTATCTAAATCATTAAGACTGATATTTAGTGTCTCTGTAAAATGACACCAAAAATTCATAGAAAAATGGAGGGTTCTTTTTTTCCCTCCAATTTCTATTTCTACGTAACCTCTTTTGCTATTCATAAAGTAAATCTACAATTTAAAATTGTAAATTAAAAATATTAATTTGAGCCAATAGAGACTGTACCAGTTGAAGAAAAACTTCCTGAGTATGTAACAGGTGCTTCACTATCTGCACCATATTCTATAGATGTTAAAAATCCATCACAAGAATATACAACGTCTCCTGAAAGTGCAGTAGCAAACTTGCAATTCACTTTAGTTCTGTTGTTGATAAATACCATTAATTCTTCAATATTTGTCGTATCGTCATATGCGACAAAGCCATCAAAACTCATATCCAAACTTCTCACTCCAGCAATTATTTCTCTGTAACCACCTGAGTCTTTTGAAGTAGCGTCAGGGGTGTCTAAAGTGTAACTTATAGAAGAAGATGTGGTATGTCCGATAGTAGTATAAGCACCACTATCTGCATTTTTGATACTTAGTACAACGGTAGTTCCGTTCATTAAACCAGTTGAAGGCATAGTATTAAAATTTAATTGTTAAACATATAATACTACAAAAATAAAGAAACAATATTAAAATTATTTTTATTCTGCAACCTGTAAAGTAACAGATGTCGGATTGATTTGAGATTCAATGTTAGCGTCTAAAGATTCTTTTAATGAAGTAACCTTCTCTTCTCCCATTGTTGTTTCACACCATTCGGTAACAATAGTATTCGTTAAGTCTGCGAAAGGTATAAAGTTCTCAATGTCTTCTGTAGATATAGTTTCTGTACCATATATACTTGAAGTATAAGGGTTATCATTTGCGTCTACCTCTGAACTTGTAGCGTTTAAACGCCAATGTACGTTGTATACAACATCGGTTTCATCATCAAAAGTTGGATAGCAATCTACCGTTCTGCAATTCCAAGAGTAAGTATTAGCCATAATTTTTTATTTTAATTTATACAAATATACTATTTATTTTTTTTCAATTCGTCTATCTCTGCTTTCAGTTCTTGTATAGCTTTTAATAAGACTGGTATTGTTTCGGTATATTTCATTCCTAATAAATCGTTTTCATCCTTATTAATTATTGGAGTAAAATCATCTTCCCAATCTTGTGCAATAAAACCTATTTTTTTATCATTTGGTTCATCTTTAAAATTATATTCTACGCATCTATAATTTTTAATTTTATCTAAAACATTTTCTAATGGTTTAATATTTTCTTTTAATGTTTCATCAGATTGAGCTGACCAAGAAGTTGCGCCATCATCTATATAAACACCTGTACCACCATTATCAAGTATGTAAAATCTATTATTAGCATCAATATCTAAATTCCAATATAATCCTGCCGTTGCCGTATTATTTCTTAAATGTATATGATTTCCATTAGTTTCTACAGTTAATTTTCCAGTTGGCGAACCCGTTCCAATACCAACTTTTCCATTTGTGTCAATAACCATTCTATAATCCCCTGAATAAAAAGCAAGAGCACCGTCTGTACCTAAACCAGTATAGTCATTAAATATTTCCCAAGTAGCATTACCATTTTTTAGTGTTAAACCTGCGTTCCCACTAGCTGATTCTACAGTAGTAGAACAAGATGTATTAGCCGATGTTTCTTCTACGTGAAGTTTCGTGTCCATAGAGGTCGTTCCAATTCCTACATTGTCGCAGTCAAATGTTACATTATCTTCTGCTGATATAGCCATATCACCAGTATTGTGATTATACCTAAAACCTGCTGCTGAACTACTTGCTGTATCGCCAAAGAATATTGTACCAGTTCCAGAATCTGATGTGTTAGATATTGTCATACCAGTAGCTGTAGTACCTGGTCCTGTTATTACAAAGTCATCAGCGGCTGCGTTAGCAGCTGCTACAGTACCAGTTCCAACTGTTACTGTACCTGCAAAAGTTGCGCTATCATCAGCATTTAGCTTTAAAGGGGTAGAAAGTGGATTTGCATCTGAAGCCATTATATTAAATTCATAAGAACCTTTTGTAGAACCATCAGCTCCTGAAGAATAAAAACGAGAGTTACCACCGTTATTATCCATAAATAATGCGTTAGCTCTGTATGTTCCAGCTATTGTTGAACCACCTATTACTATATTCGGTGTATCAAGTTTCTGTATAGGCAAAGTAGTTCCAATTCCTACATTACCGTCTGTGTCAATCACAAATCTATAAGCACTATCAGTAACATCATAAATTCCAAATCCATTATTTGTTACATTATATATAGACGGTTGTAGTTCATATATTTGTGTAGTTCCATTTGATATTCTTAAATATTCACCGTGAGTTGCTCCAGTCCCATTCACGTGAAATCTTGCAGTTGGGGAATCAGTTCCAATACCTACCTTACCGTCACTTGTAATACGCATACGTTCTGAACTAGCACCTCCACCACCACCACCAGTATCAAAAGTTAAGAAACCACTTCCTGTTGATGCACCGTATGCTCTCATTTTAAACTGATTACTAAAATATTCTAATGCACCTGCGTTAGTTTGATGGTCTGCTAAAGAACCTTTAAATATTACACCACCACTTGAATCAATACGCATACGTTCTGTTGAAGTAGTATTGTTTGCAGAAGCAGTTCCGAAGATAATTTTTGAGCCACCATCTGCGCCTTGTAATCCTATACTTGCGTGAGATTTTGCAGTATTAACAAAAGCTCCAGTATTAGGATTTCTTTGTGTATTGAACTGTAAGTTTGTACTATCAAAATCTATGAATCCTGCATTTGTTGTTCCACCTATTTGTATCGCACCTGCACTATCAATACGCATACGTTCTGATAAAGACCCACCTGATGCAGTTTGAAAAGCTAATTCACCAGCTAAAGGAGATGCTACAGTAATATCACCAATTATTTTAGAATAAACATTTCCTTTTGTTGCATAAGAAAATCCGATTTCTGTGTCTCCTGAAGAGTGTACCTCTAATGCGTTACTTGAATCAGTACCAACAATAACCTTACCCCCACTTGTAATACGCATACGTTCTGTATCGTTAGTTGTAAACATCATATCTGTGTTTTCTAAATTATGAAGAATTGCATTTTCATCTCCAGTAATTCCAACTAAAAAACCATCAGTTGAAGATACGCCAGTTGTATCGTTTGTGAATTTTAAATAATTTGAGCCACTACCAGTTACATTAGAGTGCATAAAACTTGATGGTGAACTTGTGCCAAAACCAAATTTACCTGCACTTGTGATACGCATCCTTTCATTTGCACTTGTTCCTAACGCAACAAAACCTGAACCACCAAATATTCCTGTTGTGTTATCTGTAGAAAAAGATATTGAAGGTCTTGTTTGTTTCCCATCTGCAATAGCAACTGTAGGGTCGTCAGAGTTCTGAAGTGTAAAAGTTGCTATTCTACCTTTTGCACCAGTTATTCCAAATATATCAAGAGATGAATTAGCTGAAATTGAAGTTGTTGCAATGCCTACAGAACCCGCACTTGTGATACGCATACGTTCTGTATTTGTGTCATTTAGTGCAGTATAAAATTGAATATTACTGTCTGCGTTATCGGCAGAACCATAATTTGAATCTCTGCCAAATCTTATTTCTCCACCATTTCTAATAGAATTTAATCTTGACCTTATTGCAGTATATGGTGTAGTAGAAGTACCACCATCCCCAATATTTGTTAATAAAAGTTCAACACCACCACTTGCTTGTGTATCAGATATCTCTAATTTTTCAGCAGGCAAATCAGTTCCGATACCTACTTTTCCTGAACTATCAATACGCATACGTTCTGTATCTACAGTAAAGAATTTCATATTACTACCTAAAGAAACTGCTTTAATATCTACATCATCTCTATCACTTGCATTTAATTGTATTTTACCTCTTGTTGTTCCTGCATCTGTAAGGAATAAATTATCTTCTACTGATACATCACCTGCAAAAGTTGCATTTTGTGAACTATCTATAGTCAAAGCAGTAGCACCACCATTTTGGAAAATTATTCCTTTGCCACTACCATTGTTTTTAATATATAAATCTCCATTACTTGTTGCTGTTTTTTCTATAAAAGCATTATCTCCAACTACTCCTATTTGTAATTCCCAAGCATTATTAGCACCCCCAAAAGTTGCATATTTATTGTCAGGTAAAAATACATTTCCTTCAAAAGTTGCATTACCTGAAGAAGTCATATTAAATAAAGTGCCTGTTCCAGGAGTTGAACCAGTACCAATCACAAATTTATCTGAATCTGAATTATCAATACCAACGTGATATTCTTGTACACCTGCAACGCTTATAACTAATCTAGGGTCACCTGCACTTGCACCATTAACGGCAGTTATTAATCTAGAACCACTTGATGCGTTAGCACTTTCTGAATTATATACTCTTGCGTCAACAAGACCACCAGCTTCTGATTTATTTACATCTAATTCATAACTCGGTGAACCACCTATACCTACTGAACCTGTAAAAGTTCCATCACCAGTTATTTCTACTCCTGTATTTGTTGTTTCTATTTTTTTTGAATTATTAAAATATAATCTTGAACTACCATTTGCGGTAGCTTCAAAAAAAGATTTACCTGCTCTATCAGCTAGTTCAATCCCTACATCAGAAGTTATAAATAATTGATGCGTATCACTTATTATTGAGTTTTGATTACCAGTACTTGAATGTTTAAATGTTAAATCAGAATCATCACCAAGTATAAATTCTTTATTATCAGCTAGCTTAACGGCATCGGTTGTTTCTGTTAATAAAGAATCGCCTATAGTATCTGAATCAGTCCACTTTGTTATCTTACCTGCCGTACCACTACCATCTACCGCACCGCCACCAATAGGTATCTCAACAACTTGACCTGCTGATGTTACACCAAGTCTTTGTGTTACAGTACCAGTAATACTACCACTTCCATATTGAGCAAGTGTCAATCCAGTCGTTTGATGTAACGTTAATTTTGTTGCACCTTGTATACCGAGTTGTATATTATCAGTTGAAGTTGTACCGCTTATATAAACATCACTTGTTCCGAATTGTATTTTGTTATCATTAGATAATTGTATGTTACCACTAGATATTGTTAAAGCCTCTGTAGGTGTAACACCTATTCCCAATTTAGATGTAGATAAATATAACGGTGAATCTGTACCATTACCGTCAGTTAATCTTTTTGCAGTTGAGCCTATAACTGCATTATCCGTAGTTTTAAGGAGTCCGAGATAGGTTGAACTTATATTTTTTCCAGTTAGCGATGTACCCATAAGAATATTTTATTTACAAATATACTATTTTTTCATTTTCATTATATGTTTGTTGTGATGTACACGATGACAGTTAGCACATAGTATCTCACAATTTACCATAATCTCATATAAGATGTCATCAACCTTACCATCAGAGAAACTTTTTTCAGATAAGTTTCTCAATACTCTAGCAACTTTATAACGTTTTTTTTTAATGTGGTGAAAGTCCAAAGCACTAAAGTTTTTATCATAACCACAACCTACACATTCTATAGTAATGTGTTCGCTTAACTTATAAATAAATTGTTGTTTCCAATATCTATGCCTTTCCTCTCTGCGTATATTTCTACATTTCTTGCATTGTTTCTCAGGGTTGTTGTGTTGGTTT
>Ga0208158_1000222_pt1 | contig 22717 bp, 27 predicted proteins | sample 8_EtaG_FD_184081 | JGI IMG/M metagenome (GOLD analysis project Ga0208158, IMG submission 184081) | Marine viral communities from the Subarctic Pacific Ocean - 8_ETSP_OMZ_AT15162 metaG (SPAdes) (version 2) | ecosystem: Environmental > Aquatic > Marine > Oceanic | place: Pacific Ocean | collected...
CTACACAATATTGGGTCCAAAGATTTATAGATAAAGTTACAATGACTTTATATTTAACTCCAGGTGCAGCTCAGGACGGAAACTATATTAATTTTTATTATACAAAAAGAATTGATGATGTTGGGGCCTATACAAATGCAACTGATGTACCATATAGATTTGTTCCATGTATGATTTCAGGGTTAACATATTACTTAGCTTTAAAATATGCACCACAAAGAGTTCAAGAATTAAAGATGTTATATGAAGATGAATTATTAAGAGCGGAGGATGAAGATGGTTCTTCTAATTCAACATACATAGCACCTAAAATATATTACCCAGGTATTGGTTAATGACTACTTTTTCACAAGGTAAATATGCTTTAGCTATTTCAGATAGATCAGGCATGGCTTTTCCATATAATGAAATGGTTAGAGAATGGACAGGTGCATTTGTCCATATTTCAGAGTACGAGCCTAAACAACCACAATTAGATCCTAAACCAACAAGTGCAGACCCGCAAGCTTTACAAAGAGCAAGAACTGCTAGAACAGAATTTCCAACAGAAGATTTTTTAGTAGACAACCCTATTACAACTGTAGCTGCTGATGCAACAGTTTCTGTAGCTTTTGAAAACGGTGCTATGCAAGTAGATGATTTTGCTAGATTAAGAAATGTTAAATCTCCAGTGGGTGGTGTTGCCATATCTACTTTACAATTATCTACAACTTTAAATGGGGCCATTACAGATTCAGCTACAACAATTACTTTAGCTGACGGATCAGAATTTCCAACATCAGGTTTTATTGTAATTGAAAAAGTTTTAACTTCTACAGATACAAGTGATCCTTTAAAAGTTGGAACATATCAAAACGAAGTAATTCAATATACTGGAAGATCAAGTAATGACTTGACAGGATGTACTAGAGGAACAAGTGCTCCATATAGAGGAGTGTCTCCGGAAAAAACAGTAGCAGGTTCTCATGCAACTGGAGCAAAAGTTTATGGTGCATATAAAATAGCGACTCTTTCTACAAAACAAGAACTAGCTGGATATAATGATAGCGCCGGTAATCCTGCATACACTACTATTCAAACAGGTTTTACATTTGAACTTGTTAGCAATGCTAGTAGCGCAGAAACAGGAGGCGGTTTACAGTGTACAGTTGGACCGATTAATGATAGAGGTTAATTATGTCAGGAATTTCAAAATATACATACACTACATTAACAACTGCAATCAGAGATTATACTGAAGTAAGCTCTGATGTTTTATCTACAACTATTGTAGATGGAATTATTATGGCTGCTGAAATGAGAATTAATCAAGAGCTTCCTATGGATGCAGATAGATTTGTTCAAGAAGGAACTTTAGTTGCAGATGATAATACTATCAATGCGCCTGCAGGAACTTTATTTATAAGAGGTATTGAAGTCTTTGATTCAACTTCCGTTACTACAGGAAAAGGAACTTGGTTAGAAAAAAAAGATCAAACTTATTTAGCAGAGTATACGGATAGATTAACAGGACCAGAAGGAAACTTAACAGCACAAGATGTGACAGGTTTTCCTAAGTATTATGCTATGTTTGGTGGTGCTACAGGGCTTTCAGACACGACTTCTGGAGGTATGTATATAGCTCCTACACCAGACGCTAACTATAAATTTAGGGTATATTATAATAAATATCCTACAGGATTAGGTTCTGGAAGTGATGGAACCGCAGAGACTTATTTAAGTACCTATTTCCCACAAGGTTTATTATATGCCTGTCTAGTAGAGGCATATGGATTTTTAAAAGGTCCAACAGATATGTTGACATTGTATGAAAATAAATATAAAAATGCAGTACAACAGTTCGCAGGAATGCAACTGGGTAGACGAAGACGAGACGATTATACTGACGGAACAGTTAGAATACAAGTTAAGTCACCGTCTCCATAAATGAGGAGAAAAAATTATGGCAATAACATCGGCAATATGTAACAGTTTTAAAAACGAACTTATGACTGCGACACATAACTTTACTGCGTCTACAGGAAACACATTTAAAATTGCGCTATACACAAGTTCCGCAACTTTAGCTGCTGCGACTACGGCGTATTCTAGTTCAAATGAAATTACAAACTCTTCTGGATCTGCTTACACAGCAGGCGGAAAAGCTTTAACAAACATTACACCATCTTTAGATGGATCAACAGCTTGTGCTGACTTTGACGACATCTCTTGGACGTCTGCGTCTTTCACAGCTAATGGATGTTTGATCTACAATGACACTGCAACAGGTGATCCTGCTGTTTGTGCCGTAGCATTTGGTGGAGACAAAACAGTTTCAAGTGGAACTTTTACTATTCAATTCCCTGCAAAAGCAGCTACAACAGCTATAGTTAGAATAGCATAAGGAGGAATTCCTTATGTCTAAATCCTGGGGACAAAATTCTTGGGGAGCTAACCAATGGAACGATCAAGATTCCGTTGATGTTTCTTTAACAGGATTAGGTTTAACAACAGCAATCGGATCCGTCGATGCATTTAATGAATCCGGTTGGGGTTCAGACTCTTGGGGCGATGAGAACTGGGGAGAAAGTGCAACAGATGTAACTTTAACTTCAGCTGGAGTTGCAACAACAGCAATCGGAAGTTTCCCTTATGCACAATCAGAAGAAGGTTGGGGCAGAGATGAATGGGGCAATGGTGGCTGGGGTGTTGATCCTTCTGTCATAGTTGGACTAACCGGCGATGCTCCTGCTGGATTAACAGTATCATTAGGAACGATCGATGCATTTCCACTTATAGAAGTTCCATTAACCGCACCATCAAATCAAGGTGCATCAGCTTTAGGAACTCCGACAACTACTCAACTTACGTACGCAGCTTTAACAGCTCCAAGTCAAATGACTTCTCAACTTGGAGATTTTGATAATGCTGGTACACTAGTTGGTTGGGGTAGAAATGGTTGGGGTGAAGAGCCTTATGGAGACTCATTTAATAAATTAGTTCAACCTGCTGGGATGTCAGCAACCGCAAGTGTTGGAGCTATTCTGCCAGCAGATGTTATAGGAATAACAGCACCTTCCGCATTAACTACAAGTGTTGGATCTTTTAATTTAGAATTTACATATATTCCAACTGGACAATCAGCAACTACAAGTGTTGGTGCGATTACGATAGGAATAGGAGTTCCAATAACTGCGCCTGCTGTAGCAACTGCAAGTGTTGGAGCAATTATAGTTGGAATAGGTGTTGTTCCTGATGGACAATTAGCAACTACAAGTGTAGGAGAAATAGAAGTAACAGAAACTCAATTAGTTAGAATTGGTTTCGATGGTGTAACTACACCGGCTATTTTAACTTCTTCAGTTGGGGCTATTATTCCAGAAATAGGAGTACCACTAACAGGAGTATCAGCAACTTCAGCAGTAGGGGCAATATCACCTGAAGATGGTGTAGGATTAACAGGACTTGAAGTTACCGCAGAATTAGGTATAACTGGCTTCGGAACAATAGGATACAAAGATATTGACATAACAGGCAATACATCTTATACAGATGTAAATCATGCTGCTTAATTGATTAAGGAGAAAATATTATGGCATCAACATACACAGCGCTTGGCGTAGAATTAATGGCAACCGGTGAAAATGCCGGTACTTGGGGAACAAAAACAAATACGAATTTAAACATCATCGAGCAAATTGCTGGTGGTTTTACTACACAATCAATAGCTGGAGGAGCACAAACTACAACTCTTTCGGTTTCAGATGGATCAACTGGTGCAACTCTTGCACACAGAATGATAGAATTCACAGGTTCAATTACAGGAAATCAAATTGTAACAATACCTTTAGATGTACAAACTTTTTATTTTTTAAGAAATTCAACATCTGGTGCATACACAGTACAATTTAAATATGTATCAGGATCAGGTGATTCTTATACTTTCAGCGCAACAGACAAGAGTGATATCATAATATATGCATCAGCAAATGATGGTACAAACCCAGATATTATAACTTTAGAATTTGGTGCTGGAGATGTAACTCTTACAGGAACACAAACTTTAACAAACAAAACTTTAACTTCACCAAAAATTGGTACGTCTATTTTAGATACTAGTGGAAATGAATTAGCTTTATTAACAGCTACAGGTTCTGCAGTTAACGAATTTACAATAGCTAACGCAGCTACTGGAAACGGACCTACTCTTTCATCTACTGGTGGCGATACGAATATTGACATTAACGTAACTCCAAAAGGAACTGGGGACGTTGTTCTTGCGGGTGACACTGTAAAAGTTGGAGACTCAGGAGCAGCAGCTGTCCTAACTTCTAATGGAGCTGGTACTCTTACAGTAACTACTGGTGGAGCAACTGATTTAGTTTTAAATACAAATAGTGGTACAAACTCTGGATCATTTACAATCACAGATGCAGCTAACGCTGACATGACTATGGCACCTAATGGTTACGGAAGATTTACTATCGATGGTCAAGGTAAGATTGAAAGTCTTGCTGAAAAAATTACAGTAGAAGCTACAGCGGCTACTGGTACAAAAAATTATGACGTTTTAACTCAAGCAGTTTGGTACTACACTACTGCAGCATCGGGTAACTGGACTCTAAACATTAGAGGTGACGGTTCTACTTCTTTAAATGATATTATGGATGCTGGAGAGTCAGTTACAATAGCACACTTAGTTACACAGACTGGAACAGCTTATTATAATAACGCTGTAACAATAGATGGTTCTTCTATAACTCCAGAGTGGCAAGGTGGAGCTGCACCTACTGCAGGTAATGTTAACTCAATCGACACATACACTTATACTATTATAAAAACGGCAGATGCTACATTCACAGCGTTGGCCGCACAAACACAATTCGCATAGGAGTAATTTAATATGCCTTTATTAGGAACTCGAGGAGCCGCTTCTGGAAGAGGTTTCGGACAGACTGGTGGACCAAATGCTAAATACATTGATGCATCTGGAGGTACAGTAACTACTAGCGGAGATTACAAAATTCATACATTTACAGGACCTGGTACCTTTACTGTTAACGCAGCAGGTAACGAAGCAGGATCTGAGGCCGTTGATTATTTAGTTATAGCAGGCGGCGGAGGCGGTGCTGGAAGGCACGGGGGAGCCGGAGGAGCAGGCGGTGTTCGTGAGTCAAACGGAGACGGCGGCTGGTCTGGAAGTCCCAGAGCTGCAGGATCAGGTGTTGTAGTAACTGCACAAGGATATCCAGTTTCTGTTGGAGGAGGTTCAGGCGGCGGTAGCCGAGGATCAACTTCATCTGTTGTATCAAAAGAATCAGCAGGCGGAGGAGGCGGAGGCTTCTTCAATAACTCTCCACATTCAGGAGAGCCAGGAGGCTGTGGCGGAGGATCTGGAGGCGGCTTTGGCGGCTCTACAGGCGGAGGATCAGGAAATACTCCAAGTCAATCCCCACCACAAGGTTCAAATGGTGGATCAGGCGCAAGCTCAGACGGAGACGGATCTGGAGGCGGCGGAGGCGGAACGCTTAACACCGGACAACCTACACCTAACAACAGAACTCCAGGACAAGGCGGAAGCGGAATCACAACATCAATCTCAGGATCACCTACAGCTTATGGCGGTGGTGGAGGCGGAGGATCTAATGGTCCTTCTGCATCAGGTGGATCTGGTGGCGGTGGAAGCACGAACGGATCTGGCGGCACAAACCAAGGCGGAGGCGGAGGTGGAGGTACCTCTGGACACGAATCACCTGGAGGATCAGGCGGTAGTGGAGTAGTAATTATAAGGTATAAATATCAATAATGGCACATTTTGCAAAAATAGATGAATCAAACGTGGTACTACAGGTACTTAAGGTAAATGATGAGGATGCTGCTACTGAAGCTGCAGGCCAAGCTCATTTAAATACACATAATAACTGGCCAGCTAATCTTTGGATACAGACTTCTTATAACACTTGGGAAGGACAACACAAATTAGGTGGATCACCTTTTAGAGGAAACTATGCATGTATTGGTTATACTTGGGATTCAGTTAATGAAATATTTTGGGCACCTCAACCCTATGCTTCATGGACAAAAGATAACGCAACTGCAAGTTGGGTTTCACCCGCAGGTGCTGAACCAGCATTAACATCTGAACAAACACAACAAAATTTAGATGGAACACATGGTTGGAAATATAATTGGAATGAAGGAAATCAGTCCTGGGATTTAGTTGACGGACTAGAATAATTCCTTTAAAAGAGGTATCGCATGTCCTTAGTGATACCATTGTTTGCAACACCCATAAATTTATCTACTTTAGATATATCCGATAAAGAACAAGATAGTATTGAAAAGACTCTACAGAGTTTAAAATACGGTCCTACAAATCAAAGCGGTGGTGCAGGAATAAGTAAAGATTTATTTCTGTTTAATAATAAAAAATTTAAATCATTACATAAAAAAATTCTAGACTGTGTCTGTTTGTTTAACGAACAGGTCATGGGTTATAAAAAAACAAAATTTAAACTAACAACATCTTGGGCTACGATTTGTAATAATCAAGAAGAATCAGAAAGACATAAACATTGTAATAGTATGTACTCAGCTGTTTATTATAACAAATGTAGTGACAGTGTTGCTGACATAGTATTCTATAATAACAATTGGGCCAGTAATAATTATGATTTAGAGACGGTTGAAAGCAATCATTTTAATTCTAGTTATTGGTCTATCCCACCAAAAGATAAGCTATTAATAGTATTCCCTTCTTCTATGTATCATAGGATATCTAAGAGCCATGACAATAAAACAAGATATTCAATAGCCTGTAACTTTGTTCCCGTGCCTCCTTATGGGTATATGGATAGTTATAATATTTGATCTATGTCAATGATTAAAGAAGTTATTTTTGATAAAAAAGAAATTAAACTTATAACTGACTACGTATTAGAGAATGAAAAACATATTAAAAGTTTGGGTCCATCAATATATCCTGGAACCGCTAAAGATGCTTTGACAGGAAGGTACATGATTTTTAATTTTTTAAACTCCCCTATAGGAGATATACTTAAATATAAAATCTTTAAGTTTTTACATAAAAATAATATTCATGAACCTTGTGCCATACAATGTTGGGCTAATACATTTAGAAAAGGTGAAGGCATTAAACAACATAGACATCAAGTAAAAGACCACGAGTTGTTTCTATGTGCAAACATATTTATAAAAGGGGATCCTAATTTAGGTACGACATATATTATAGATGGTAAGCATGTGAATGTTAAAAATAAACCTGGAGAAATAATGCTGTTTAATTCTAGACTTGAGCATTATGTTGACAAAAATCCCAAAGATAGTATAAGAATATCTATAGCATTAGACATACATGAAAGAACTATATTTAACGATACAAAAAGATTTTACAATTGGGTATGATTAAAGAGACTTTATCAGAACTAGATTTTTATCACGGTAATGTAAAATTACCAAAAGGAATTTCTTTAGATATGGAATCTTTTAGAGCGGATATTTTATATTATAGTTCTACTGATAAACCTTTTCCAATGTCTAGAAATTTAGATATATTACATACGTACATAAGTGATTATTTTAATTTAAATTTTGTAAGACATTTAATTATTAGAGACACGTTTGGTTTAATAATACAACCAAATGAACAAACTCCGACTATCGTAGAAGCAGACCCCATGGATTTAATAAATGCACCTGATTATGTAATGCTCTATGGCGTTAAAGTTAAAGAAGAATCTTGTCCTGTGACTATAGAGTTTGATGATAAAAGACAGAAAAATAGATGGTATAAAAGAAAATTAAAAACTAATTCATTTATGATATTCCCAAGCACTTTGACCTACAAAATAGAGAAGAATGAATCTAGTGACACAAATTATATCATGAAATGTACTTATGAATCTAAATGATTATTACTGGTATTTTGAATCAGCCATACCTGCTGAAGTTTGTGATAAGATTGTTAAAGCAGGTCTAGCTAAGCAAGAAGAAGAAGCTTTAACCGGTGGTCTGTCTCTTAGTAAAAAATTAAAATTAAAAAAGAAAGAATTATTAGATCTTAAAAAATTAAGAATTTCAAACGTATCTTGGCTAGATGATAGATGGATATACGATGCTATACAACCATATATTCATAAAGCAAATAAAAGTGCCGGTTGGAATTTTGAATGGGATTACAGCGAAACTTGTCAGTTTACAAAATATAAAAAAGGCCAGCACTACGGCTGGCATTGTGATGCATGGCCAATGCCATATGGTGCAGGAAGTGAAGCAAATGATTTAAATAAAAATACAATAGGAAAAATTAGAAAGCTATCTGTTACAGTTAGTTTGTCGGACCCCAAAGATTATACAGGCGGCGAATTAGAATTTGATTTTAGAAATACTAATCCGGATAAAAAACATAATCGACAGACGTGTAAAGAGATACGACCTAAAGGAAGTGTTGTCGTATTTCCTAGTCATGTTTGGCATAGAGTTAAGCCAGTAACGAAAGGAGTAAGGTATAGTCTAGTAATTTGGAACCTAGGTTATCCTTTTAGATAATGGACTACCGACTAGAAAAAAATTTCTTACAGTTTAAAAAAGAATTAGACTTTAACAAACTAAGTAAACTAATGGCGGAGAATAATTTTCAAAGTAGGATTATGTCGACCCATCCTGAGAACTATTTATTGGACAGTATTTTTCAAATACGAAATATTCAAGATGAAGTTTTCTTTACAGAAATGTTTAATCAAATGAATAATATGTTTAATAAAGACAATAGAAGAACAACTTTAGATCTATTTTTTTCTTTTGCTAGAGGTGCAAGAGGAGATAACCATAAGGACCAGGAATCTGTCAATATTTTAGGAGCGTATGGTAGGACAATGTATTTTATAAATAACAAAGAAATTGTATTAGAAAAAGGAGATAGGTTATTTATCAACAAAGGTGTAGAGCATAGAGCAATAGGTTTAACACCAAGAATAATTTTATCGTTTGGTATATTTGATGGCTGATTTTAAAAAAGATAAATATGAAATAATTAAAAAAGCAATTCCAAAAGTCTTGTCGGAGTTTGCCTACAATTACATGTTGATCAAAAAACAAGTAGCGGCGACGATGTTTTATAGTAATTTTTTACACAAGGACCAAACTGAATGGGGGACTTTTAGAGACCCACAAGTGCCTAATACTTTTTCTATCTATGGTGATCCAGCCATGGAAGCTTTGTTATTAAAAACCCAACCTGTTATTGAGAAATCTATAAACGATAAACTATTACCGACTTACTCTTACGCAAGAGTTTATAAAAAAGGCGATATACTACAAAGACACAAAGATAGAATAAGCTGTGAGATATCAGCTACTATGAATCTTGGTGGAGATCTTTGGCCTATCTATTTAAATCCTGATCCAAAAGCAGGATACGTACATGGTAAACCAAGAGGCATACATAAAATTCAAACGTACCAACCATCAACAAATAAAAAAGAAATTAAAGTTAATTTAAAACCAGGAGACATGCTTCTTTATTCAGGCTGTGATCTGGAGCATTGGAGAGAACCTTTTGAAGGTAGAGATTGTGCACAAGTCTTTCTACATTATAATAGATCAAGCCTTGGGGAGAAAAACATATTTGATAATAGAAAACATTTAGGATTACCAGTTGACTTCAAAAACAAAGTATAAAGTAATAGATAATTTTTTAGATGAGGACACTTATAATAAGTTCTCAGCGTATCTTAAGTCAGAAACAGTACCTTGGTATTTTAGAAGTATTGACACTACTATGGGCGATACTAAAAACAAAAATGGTTTCTTTTCTTTTTGTTTTTACAACGACCATGCACCTAATCATGATTCATTCTATGAGTTTATGCCACCTTTTATTAAACAATTAAAAGCAGAGGCCTTAATACAAATTAGGGCCAATTTAACTTTTAGAGATATCGATGCCAGAGAATCTGCTTTTCACAATGACTATTTATATAAAAACTCTGTAACAGGAATATTTTATCTAACCACTTGTAATGCAAAGACTGTTCTTGATTTACCTGGTGTCAATAAATCTGTGGAAAGTGTGGAGAATAGAATGTTGTTATTCCCTACAAAAATAAAACATAATGTTTTATATCAAACCGATGTCCACAAAAGGTATGTGGTTAATTTTAATTTTTTTAGTGGCCAATGGTAAAAGATTTTACAAAACTTTTAAAGAATAAAAATTATCCAAAACGTAAATGTAGCTGGCATGTCGAAGGCATATTACATAAGAAAACAAATAAATCTTACAAGTTTGATCTATCTCCTATTAGAAAATTTACAGATGGGTCTGAAGGTAAAGAGGGGTTCTTCAAAACAAAAGCAGATAAAACAGTATTTGATTTTAATAAACAATGGGTTATATTAGATAACGAAGAGTTACATGAGTTTCTAAAAGAGAGAAATATTAAAGACATAGCGCTAGAAGAATTAATTAAAACACTAACATGGAACATAATAATAAATAAATGAACTGGCCTTTAATAGTTGCAGATGATTTTTATAGAGACATTGATCTTTTAAAACAATTTTGTGAGAAACAAAACTATGCTGCCGGTTTAAATTTTCCAGGATTTAGAACAGATCCTGTGCATGAAATAAACAATAACTTGTTTCAAGAAATTGCACTTAAAACTTTAGCAGTATTATATCCAGACAACTACAGAAACTTATCTTTTGAAGCAACGTCGTACATACAACGTGTTCCACCAAACTTAGTAGATGGGTGGGTCCACTCTGATTCAGATAGTCAAATAACTTCTATTTTATATTTAAATAAAAATATAAATGCAGGAACTTCTTTGTTTAGACCGGTCGTACCTTCTCCGGATATAAATAGTTTTTCTTTTGATAAAAGATCATATTATCAAAGAGTGAACAATCTTGATAAACTAACTAAGAAAGAAGATGAAATTTTTACAAAAATAAGAACTGAGAATAATGATCAGTTTAGAAAAACTTGTTTTATTAATTCAGAATACAATAGATGTATTATGTTTGACGCTGTTGAATATCATGCAGCAGAAAACTTTTACTCTGATACTAACGAAGATAGATATACTTACATTACTTTTTGGCATCAGTTGTGGGACAAAGGTAAACAACTAAACCCACACCTTACTACCTCAAGAAGAGTTATACCTTAATGGATAACTTCATACATGAGTCAACAATAAATAAAACTGTTTGTGAAGACATACTTAAATATTATTTAGATAATCAAGACAAGCATTTAAAACCAGACTTTGACGAAGAAGTAAAAACATCAACCGAGATACCTATTTCAGTAAACAATAATATGTATCCTTTCAATGAATATAAAACAGGGTTACAGAAATGCATAAATGAATACAGAGAAAAATATCCAGAAGTAGATACTCTATTAGAAAAATGGAGTTTAGTTGAAGACTATAATATTCAATACTACAAACCAGGTCAGGGATTTAAAAAGGTACACTGCGAAAGGGGTTGTGCAGAGGCATCAAAAAGAGTTCTAGTCTTTATGACCTATCTTTCTACTTTAGATAATGCAGGAACCATTTGGCCAAAACAAAAATTTAAATCTGAATGTGTTCTTGGTAACACTATAATATGGCCTACAGATTGGACTTACTCCCACGTAGGAGTCGTAAATGAATATAAAGATAAATGTATTGTAACAGGATGGTATAGTTTTGAATAAGATAAAGAGAATAGACAGTTATTATATTGTAACACGGATCAAAGAACATAAAGAAATTAAAAATAAACTCCTTAATCTAATTAGTCAAATACCCAGAAACAGCTATGAGAACATTACCCACACTGATTGGAGCTTACCTAAAGATTATAAGAGAGAATATTTAGATTATTTTTACACGATAATAAAACCCTATATAGATGACATGAGAGATCTCCTTAAGGAGAAGACTTGTGAGATTCAAAACGGTTGGTTTCAACAGTATTACCAAAACGACTTTCATCAATGGCACAGGCACGCTAAGACAAATTTTGCAAATGTGTATTATCTTGAACTGCCGGATAAGAAAATGACAACAAAAATTAGACCTATTTTAAATGGTAAAAAGGTACAAAATTTCGTAGCTAAAGAGGGAGACCTAGTAACTTTTCCTGCCATGATGCAGCACACGTCTGAAAAATCTAGTAGCAATTTGAGAAAAACTATTATATCATTTAATAGCGATTTTTACTGAAAATTTACAGAGGTTATATGCTACAGAAACTAGGATTTTTACCCGGATTTAACAAACAAGTCACCGAAACTGGGGCCGAAGGCCAATGGTTTGATGGAGATAATGTACGGTTTAGATATGGATCACCTGAAAAAATAGGTGGTTGGAGTCAATTAGGACAGGATAAACTTACCGGTGCGGCAAGAGCAATACATCAATTTGAGAACAAAGACAGTGTTAAATATTCTGCTATAGGTACAAACAAAATTTTATATGTATATGTCGGTGGTCAATATTACGATATCCACCCTATTAGAACAACTTTAACTGGAGCCAGCTTTTCAAGTGACGCTTCAACTCCCACAGTTACAGTAACATGTACCGGGGACCATGGATTACTAGAAGGCGATATTGTTTTATTTGACAGTGTATCAGGGTTAAGTGGATCTACATTTACCGACGCATCATTTGAAGACATAAAATTTATGGTTGCTTCAATTCCTACTTCAACTACTTTTACTATTACAATGGCAGCTGTAGAATCAGGAACTCCTTTATCTACTGATGGATCAGCTTCTGTTTTGTGTTATTACAATGTTGGTCCTTCTCAACAACTAGGTGGCTTTGGATTTGGAGCAGGTAACTTTGGGGGTCAAACTAGCGGAGCAGCAACTACAACACTAGCTTCTGGTATTAATGATACAGTAACTAATATTCCTTTAACCAGCTCTTCTGCTTTTCCGGCATCTGGAGAAATTAGAATTGGGTCAGAGGACATAAGCTATACAGCTAATAATACTTCTACAAATATTTTAAGTGGAGGTGCAAGAGAAGTTAATGGTACAACCAAAGCATCACATAGTGGGGGAGCTACAGTTACAAATATTTCTGAATACGTTGCATGGGGAGAATCCTCAACAGCACAAGATTTTACTATTGATCCTGGACTATGGGTTTTAGATAACTATGGTCAAAAGTTAATAGCACTTATTTACAACGGCCCTTGTTTTGAATGGGATGGGTCTCCAACAAATGCGGTTAATAGTAGGGCAACTCTTTTACCAAACGCCCCAACAGCATCGCGTCATGTGTTGGTATCTACACCTGATAGACACTTAGTATTTTTTGGAACAGAAACAACAGTAGGAACTAAAACTACACAAGATGATATGTTTATTAGATTCTCTGATCAAGAAAATATTGATGGTACAGATTCATATACAGTAACTGCAGAAAATACCGCAGGTACACAAAGACTGGCCGACGGATCAAGAATCATGGGAGCTATCAAAGGTAGAGATGCTATTTATGTGTGGACTGATACAGCATTATTTTTGATGCAATTTGTTGGTGCACCTTTTACTTTTTCTTTTCAACAAGTAGGTACAAACTGTGGATTAATAGGCAAGAATGCTTGTATTGAAGTAGACGGTAAAGCTTATTGGATGTCAGAGAATGGTTTCTTTACTTATGATGGACAATTAAACTCACTACCTTGTTTAGTAGAAGATTTTGTATACGATGATATTAATACTACATCAAGAGATTTAATTAATGCGGGTCTTAATAATTTATTTGGTGAAGTCTCTTGGTTTTATTGTAGTTCAGCATCTGATGCGGTTGATAAAGTAGTTACCTTTAACTACTTAGATTCATCTGTTAAAAGAACTATTTGGACAACCGGAACATTAGCTAGAACAGCATGGGAAGATTCTGCGTTGTTTGATAGACCCCACGCAACATACTATAATTCTTCTGATGATGCATCGTACGATGTTGTTGGTAACACGGACGGAAGTACAATATACTATAATCAGGAAACAGGGACCGATCAAGTTAACGCTGGTGGGGCTGTTACAGCTGTAATAGCAAGCATATCTTCAGGTGATTTTGATATCACTCAAAAAAGAAGTACCAGTGGGGCGACTGTAGGTATGCCCGATCTTAGAGGGGACGGTGAATTTATTATGAGAATAAGTAGATTTATACCAGATTTTATAGACCAAACAGGAACGACTGCGATCAAATTTAAAACAAGAATATATCCAAATAGCGCACAGGTTACAAATAGTTTTACTTGTACCTCTTCTACAACTAAAAAAGATGTAAGAGTAAGAGCTAGACAAATTGCGTTAGAAGTTGCAAACACGGGAGCAAATGAGAATTGGAAATTAGGAACATTTAGACTAGACATACACCCAGGAGGAAGAAGATAATGGCTACTGACCAAGAGATACGAGAAGCAGGTTATTATGGAATACCGCAACAACAATATTTATTAAATCCTTTTGAGATACCCACTGCCGATCCGGTGACCGACCAAGGTATTGTTGCAACTAAAGCTTTTACAGGCAATGATGGTTTTAGTGTCTACAATCCTGACCCTAATTCAATCGTAAACAGAAACTACGATCCTACTCGTTACAATAATCTTATGGAAAATTCTTTCCTTTATGGTGGGTCTAATGCTACAGAGCCAAAGTATCTTAATCAACCATTTCCTGGTGGTTTAAATTCTGCACAAGCTGCTTACGACTATGCAACTAAAGGAATAAATTTAGGGTATGGAGATATGATAGCTAAAGATGACCCAAATTTAAAAATGTACAGAGGAGATAAGTCTGTTTTTCAAATGCAAAAAGATGCTGATGATATAATACAAGATGAAAAAATGAGATACGCAACCCAGGGACAATACGAAACTGTACCTAGTGAATTTGCTTACAGCTCACAAACAGAATTAGATAAATTTAAAGATATGTATCCAGAATATTTTGGTTTAAATCAAACCGGTCCTAAAAAAGGTATACCTGGTATAATGGAAAAATATATACAAAATAGTTTTTTAGGAAAAGGACTTAGCGCTGCCGGGAATATTTTGCAGGAGTTCCTTCCAACAAATAGAAGATCAATATTAGAAAATGAATTAAGTGGTAAAGGTATAATGGTTAATGACATTGGACAGATTGTACAAGGCGAAGGTGCTTACGATACAGCGGCTAATGTTATGGCGGGTTATAATGCTAGTAAAATGACTGCAAAAACTTTTGATGATAGAATTGCAATGGCAAGAGAAAAAATGTCTGATGAAAATAAAGGTGCAAGAATAGCAGCTCTTGAAGCAGCTAAAAAAGATTTTCTTGCTGCACAAGGTAAAGCAGATTTTGTATACGACGAAGAAGAAGCTGAGAAAAAGAGAAAAGGTACTATTATATCGAGACTATTTAAAAATAAAAAGAAGGATAAGCCGGTCGACACTTCTGATGATACTTCTACTAATGTAGTGACTGTTTCTGGTAACAATAATCAGAACGATGGCGGTGGATATACTAAAGGAAAAGACCAGGGACAAACAGGATCGTGGACTCCGGGCGGTAGCTATACTGCGCCCGCACCAAAACAAAGAGACTACAGTCAACATCATGCATATGGTTTAAGACGTGGAGGACTAGTAAGTATTTTATAATGGCAAAAATTGTAAACTCATTAACTAAAGCTAATCCTGAATACAGCCAAGAAAATTTACAATCTTTGGTTAGAGATTTAGATTCAGTAATAAAAAAATTAAACACTTCTTTTCAAGAAGAATTAAAACAAGAGATAGAAGCTAAGAGTTTCTTTCTAGATTCATAATGGCAGTAGTAAACCAGTATAAGTTTTATGGTGTAGATAATGACACTACAGGAGCAGCTATTACTATGTTTGGGACCACTACTGTACAAGGGGTTGCAACACAGAATCCATTAATAAATGAAACATATATTATTAAGTCTATTAAAGTCACCTCTGCAGGCACGCCGACTGTGACTATAACAAATAATGCTATTACAACTATTAAAACAGCTGCTTTAACAGCTAACCAAACAGAAGAATTATTAACCCAACCGTTAATAGTAGAGGGCAATACTGTCTTCAAAATAACTTCTAGCACTTCCGATTCCTTTGATATTGCTATTAGTTATTTAAACATCAAAAAGGAGAGATTAGACTAATGGAACTAAAAGAAGCAGAAGTACAGCTAACGTACAGACACAAGGAAACAGGCGAGCTTTTTAAGGAAAGAAAAGACTGGGAAGCTAAAGGGTATAAAAATGAGGAGATGGCTCAAGACGTAAATGTCATCATGCCGGCTCTTGATTTAATGAGCAAAACAAAGTAAAACGATTAATTAAGGTAAAATTATGGCCATATCTAACATGCAACAACCTCTACAGATACAAGCGGGAATAGGTTCCTTACAGGACCCTAGACAAGGCTATTTCTTAGGTAAGCTTGTAAAGAAAGCTGGTCGTGCTGTAAAGAAAATTGTTAAAAGTCCTATAGGTAAACTAGCTTTACTAGGTGGGGGTGCATATTTAACAGGTGGACTTATGGGCGGCGGTGGTGGCCTTGGAAATTTTTCTAAATTATTTGGTGCAATGAAAGGTGGCCTTGGAACAGGTGGTAAGTTCAGTACACTTGGAGACTTATTTAGAGTAGGTGGAGAATCTGGTGCAGCTTTTAGTGTGCCTAGAATGTTAGCCGGTGGCTTAGGTGCTACAGCAATCGCAGCTCCATTTTTTATGGGCGATGAAGAAGAAGAAGATGTAGAAGTTATGGATCCAAGATACCAAGTTCAAAGAGCAAAAGATTATTATACAGGTCAAGGGACAAAAGGTGCTGGTTTAGATTTTATGCCACAGAAAAAATATGTAATGCAAAATTTTTATGCTGCTGACGGTGGTCGTGCAGGTTATGCTAATGGCATGATAGTTGAAGAAGAAGATGACGAAGAATATATTAGATCTGGTGCAGGTGTGTCTAGAAGAATGCCCAAAACATATTTAAACATGGGTGGTGGCGCAGGTCAAGCTCAGGCAGAACAGATGCTTATGATGGAATTTGTTAAATACAAAAATAAAGGTGGCACATTATCTTTTGAACAATTTGTAAAAGCAGTAATGCAACAGCAACAACAAGCACCAGAAGGTGCAGGTATGGAACAACCAGAAGCAGTTCAAATGGCAGCTAAAGGTGGAAGAATAGGTAAAGAAGAAGGCGGGATTATGGAAGCTGAAGCATCAGAAATGATTGACTTAGACGGCCAAGAAAAAGACTACAGAGAAACAGGTGGTTTTGTTGACTTAGGTGGCAAAGAAAGAGCTGATGATGTACCTGCTAGACTATCAAAAAATGAGTTTGTATTTACTGCAGATGCTGTTAGAAATGCAGGAGGCGGCGATATAGATAAAGGCGCTGAAGTTATGGAAAATTTAATGAATAATTTAGAACAAGGTGGTGAAGTTTCTGAAGATTCACAAGGTTTAGAAGGTGCGCAAGCAATGTATGAACAACAACAAATGTTACAATCGAGGATGATATAATGTCAGTACAAGAATATTTAGAACCGGCAGTAAAAGATTACGCAGATCAGGCGAAAGCCACATATTCAGCCGAGTTAGATCCACAAACTTTTATGGGCAAGCAATACGTTGCTGGTGAAGACCCATTACAAACACAAGCTATCAACCTTGCACAACAAGGTGTAGGTTCTTATCAACCATTTTTACAAGCAGCACAAACTGCACAGGCAGCAGGGGCCGGGGCTCTGGGACAATCAGCACAGACAGTCGGTGGACTAAGCGCGTTAACAGGAGCAAATGCTTACCAACCTTTTATGTCTCCGTATCAATCACAAGTTATTGATGCAACGTTATCAGAATTTGACAAACAAAGAGTAGCTGGAGAACAAAATATTAAAGATCAAGCAATGGCTTCAGGTAATTTTGGTGGTGGTAGAGAAGGAGCACAACTTGGTCAGTACCAAGCTAACTCACTAGCAGATAGGTCTGCACTACAAGCTTCAATGTTACAACAAGGATTTCAACAAGCACAACAAGCAGCACAACAAAATTTTATGAATCAAGGATCTATCGCAGCAGCACAACAAGGACTAGCTGGTGCATATGGAAACCAAATGAACCAACAATTTGGTCTATCAGATTTTAATAGAACCGGTATGGGTCAAGACGTTTCTGCATTAGGTTCTCTTGGTGCATTGAGACAAGGTCAAAGTCAAGCTGAACTATCAGCACAGCAACAAGCTGATCAAGCTAGTGCTTACGAACCTTATGGTAGAATGAATCAATACGGTAATACATTAACAGGTTTATTAGGTGGTGTAGCAGGATCACAATACCAACAACCAGGATCATCTAGTCCATGGCAAGGTGCATTAAGTACGGCGTTAGGGATTGGTGGATTGTATGGAAAAATATTCGGGTAATTACTTATGGCTGGCAAAAAAGACGGAATTGGTAAAAAAACTTTAAATACTGCAAAATATTGGACCGTGGGTGGCGGAGGTTTAGGACTTACTATTGCTGATCTATTAGCAAAAGCTGGTGGCTACTCTGGACTTTTTAAAGATGGCGGTAGAGTTAGAGGATGTGGCAAAGCTAAACGTGGATTTGGCAAAGCAATGACGAGGAAGAGATAATGAAACCATTAAATAGACCGATGTTTAGATATGGCGGCCCTATTAAAGAAGGTGTCATGTCGGGTATTAGAGAGCCATTAAAAAGTGGTGGCGCAGCGCTTGTCGGTAATCCTGTTTATCCAAGAACTAATGGAAGAGAGCATCACAACAAAGTTCTTTCAACAATCCTGGGCCAAGCTGGTAAAGTTAAAAACTTTTTTAAAAAACCTACTGCTCCCTCTGGAATTGTAGCAACGAATGCTGCAACTAAGGGTGGTTTTATACCATCAATGGGTACTAAGATTAAAGAATTATTTAGAGGAAGACAAATCCCTACTTCTGTACCAGCAGGTGGAACTGGTACAACTACAGGAGCTATTGTTCCTTATGGAACAAGAGTATCAACAGGAAGCATTAGAGGTAATTTACCTTTTGGAAAAAATCCTTTTGATAACCAGTCGATACTTGCAGCTACACAAAGAATTTTAACTCCAGCGACAGACGCTGTTATAGGAACTGCTAAAGCAGTTAAACCATATACAGGTGCGTTAACTATTGCTGGTGTTACTTACTCAATGTTAAAACCTGATGGCACACCAAAAACAATTGAAGAGTTAAAAGTTGAAACAGGTGCCGACGAAACTACAATCACAGAAGAAATTAAAAGTAATGAGCCTAAAGTTTTAACTGCAGAAGAAAAAAGAAAAGCACAAATTGAGAAATACAGAGACATTGTAGATATTAAAGGTATGAACAAAGACGCTGCATACAATTCTTTAATTGCAGCCAGCCAAGCTATCCAAGAGTCAGGAGACTTTAAAGGTGATATTAAATCTGGTAAATTAATTAATCAAATCATAGGAGCTGCTAGTAAAGCATATGATAAACCTAAAGCAACTAAAGATGCTATTGATACACTTATACTTAAAGGTGAAATACAGTCAGACATTGCTGCAGGCAAACCAAGTGCAATTGAACAACAGATTAATGCAGTTTCTAAAAATTTAAAAGTTGATAAAGAGACAGCAACTAAAATGGTTTTAAAACAACCAACTGATTTAAGATCGCAAGTAACTGAAGACGCATCTTTAATGAAATCAATTCCAACGCATTCAATAATAGCTAGCGCAACTAAAAAACAATACCCTAATGCAGAAATTTTATTAAGCGACACGGAAGTTAAAGAAAAATATGGAGATAAAATGAGTGGTGAAGACATTATTAAAAGTTTAGATATCTTTAAAACAGCTAAAGACCCTAGCGGAATATACGTTGTCGGAAAAGAAGTAATTCAGATAGACAAACAAGGTAACACTAACACAATATTTCCGTAATGAATCATGGCTATAAAAAGATCAGACCTATTTTCAACTGCAGAATTCGAGAGCTACGATAGGAATAACAAAGTAGGCACACTAGAGTCTATGTTATCAGGTGTAGCATCGGGTTTGATTGCTATACCGAAAGGTTTCTTTTCACTAGGTGCAAGTCTTATGGACCTTGGAGTCAACAGCGGTAAAGCTGCCGCAGTAGAAAGATGGTTTGATGACCTTACAGAATTTGATGAGAAAGCAGAAGCAACAGCTGCTGGTAAAATTACAGAAGCATTAGTAAACATAGGTATCCCTGGTGGTATTGCATTTAAAAGTGCAGCAGGTTTATCTAAGGCAGCTATGCTTGCAGGTAAAAATAATAAGTATGTTAGATTAGGAAACAAAGGTCTTGTTGGTGCAGCTGATGAAGCATTAGAACTAACAGCAAAAGGTAAAGGCAGACAGTTTATTGCCGGTGCATTAGGTGGTGGTGTAGCGGAAGGAGTATTTGTTGGTGATGCAGAAAAGCTTGGTACGTTTGGTGATCTTATTGGTGGTCCAACTAAAATAGATAGAAGTGATACTGACCCAGATGCAACAAGAGAAATATTAAACAGAATTAAATTTGGTACAGAGGGTGCATTATTTACAGGTATCCTAAGTGGTACAGGTAAAGTTATTAAAAAAATAACAAACAGGAACAAGGGATTAGACACAGCCAACTCACAACTAGATAGATGGATTGATAAAGTTGCATCTAAATTTAGAGCTCGTAGTGGTAAGACTCAAGAATTTTTTGACATAGAGAGAGGCACTATTGGTGCACAAGCAGCTGATGCAAACGTTGCAAGAAACTTATCGAGAGATCTTGATGTAGATATAGATAGAATGTTTCCACCTATGCGTACTGTATTTAACAAGCAGTCTGCAAAAGAAAGAACAAAATTTTTAGGCGATGTAAACGATGCGTTGTTATCAGGAGAAGCAAGACTTGCCGATGATGGTGTTGCAACTTTTGGAGAAATAGATGCAGCCGCTAAACAAAGAGTTCTTGAAGGTATAAGAAAATTTGCACCAACTAAAGAAGCAGCAGCTGAGTTAGAAAAATCTATTCTTGGTGGTCTGTCTATTATGAGAAGTAAATGGTCTGACTTGTTTTCTAAACTTGGTGGGTCATTGGGACAAGATGATATCCAAGCATTCAAACAATTATTTGGTGGTAAATTTAAAAACTATCTTGGTTCTACGTACGACATCTTTCAAGACAAAAGTATTCTACCATGGTTAAGATACAAACCTGCGGCAGAAGCTGTAGAGAATGCAAAAAATTTATTTAAAGCTAGTGCAAGAGAAGCTGGAAAAGATCTTACAGATTTAGAAGCAGAGCAAATTGTAAACAATGTTCTTAAAACTTCTGGCTTACCTAAAGGTTTAAGAATGGACAAACCTTCTGATGCATTATTTAATATACCAGACTTCTTTGTAAACAGAACTGCACTAGATGATGCAGTTAAAAGAGGTGGTGTACCTAGAATATCTATTAGAGATCTCGCATCACCCGCAGATAGAAAAGTGTTTGATGATTTGTTTGGTAAACAAAAAAATCCTATGCAAACTATGATTGGTGGTATGGCTAAACTATCTTTAATTACAAGACGTAATTTATTTTATGATGATCTTATGAAAAAGAATGATGAAGTTGTTGCTAACTGGAGAAATGCAACAGATAAAAATTCTGTATCACAACCCATGTTTGCAAAATCAGAAGGAGAAGCAAGAGCTTTTTTTGGTGACGACTTTCAAAGAATAGAAGTAATTGACCCTGCACAAACTTTAAATGTAAACATTGCATCTGGTGCAAGTAATCCTTTTGGTGATGTCACAAAACCTTTCTTTGCAAGACCGGGTGTTGCAGAAGCGTTAAAGAATACATCTTTACAAACACAAGGCTCAGGAATGCTTGGTAGACTTTATGAAAGTTTAGTATTGTATCCTAAAGCTACATCACAGATTGCCAAAACAATTTTATCACCAGTCACACACTTACGTAACTTTGTAAGTGCTGGAGCTTTTGCTGCAGCAAATGGTATCTTACCAGCAGCCGATCCTGCTGCAATTAAACAAGCATACCAAGCATTACAAACAGGATTAAAAGGTACGAGACAACAAAATGATTTGTATCAAGAACTATTAGAACTGGGTGTTGTAAACTCTAACGTAAGACTTGGAGACTTATCAAGACTATTACAAGACGTAAACTTTGGTGAGACTATGACGTCTGACAAAGGTATGAGATTATTATTAAAACCATTATCAAAATTAAAACAAGTATCACAAGATTTATATACGGCTGAGGATGACTTCTGGAAAATTTATTCATGGGCTATAGAAAAAAATAGACTTGAAAAAAACTTTGAAAAGGTTGGTCTTGTTAGAGGACAATGGTTTAAAAGAAACGGAGTAGATATAAAACTAGATGACCAATTTTTAAAACAAGAAGCAGCTGACGTTGTAAGAAACAACATACCTAACTACGATTATGTGTCTGACTTTGTAAAAGGTTTAAGAAAATTACCTATTGGAAACTTTGTATCTTTCCCAGCAGAAATAGCTAGAACAGGTACTAACATTGTTAGACGTGCATTAAGAGAGATCAATGAGAGTATAACCTTAGCTGATGGAACGGTGGTAAAACCATTTCAAAACATAGGTTACACTAGATTATTTGGCTTTACGACTACGGT
>Ga0208158_1000225_pt1 | contig 22607 bp, 31 predicted proteins | sample 8_EtaG_FD_184081 | JGI IMG/M metagenome (GOLD analysis project Ga0208158, IMG submission 184081) | Marine viral communities from the Subarctic Pacific Ocean - 8_ETSP_OMZ_AT15162 metaG (SPAdes) (version 2) | ecosystem: Environmental > Aquatic > Marine > Oceanic | place: Pacific Ocean | collected...
AAACTAAAGTTTACTACGAAGAAGATAAAACCTAAACCAGAAGGTCCAGTTCAGCAGATGGCAAAACGTCGTGCTGATGATGATCTTGCAGGTGCTCCATTGCAGAGAAAAGAAGCACCTAAACCCAAAAAAGTAACACCAGATGATGAAGAAGGTACACAATCAACAGGAGAACCATTAACTGTTGCGTTTGGTAGGTTCAATCCCCCAACATTAGGACACGGAAAACTTTTAGGAGCAGCAAAGAAAGCAGCAGCAGGTGGAGATGTAAAAATATATCCTTCTAGAACACAGGATAATAAGAAGAATCCTCTTGATCCTGATATGAAGATTTCATATATGAAGAAAATGTTCCCTGAGTATGAGGAGCAGATTATAAATGACCCTGAGATGAAGTCTATATTTGATGTATTGACTACAGCAAACTCAGATGGTTATAAGAATATTAATATTATCGTTGGTTCAGACAGACAATCAGAATTTGAGAACTTAGCACAGAAATATAATGGAGAATTGTATGATTTTGATTTAATCAGAGTCATTTCTGCTGGTGTAAGAGATGCAGATGCTGATGGTGTAGAAGGAATGTCTGCATCTAAGTTAAGAAAAGCAGTTGTAGATGATGATTTTGAAGCATTCCGTAAAGGAACTCCTAAAGATCTAGATGATGGTGACACAAAAGCACTATTTGACGCTGTTCGCACGGGAATGAAGCAGAAGAAAAAGAAAAAGGTAGAAGAATCTCTTGATTTATGGGAAATTGCTCCAAGATATGATCAACGAGGACTAAGAGAGCAATATGTTAAGAAGAAAATCTTTAATATCGGTGATTTAGTAGAGAATTTAAACACAGGATTGGTTGGTCGTATCATAAGAAGAGGTACAAACTATCTTATATGTGTTACAGAACAAGATAACATGTTTAAATCATGGATTCGTGATGTAATGGAAGCAACAAAAAAATCTAAAGGTGTAAGACCTGCATCAGAAACAGGAATTTATGGTGTTTCTGCTAAAAATAGAGAGGTAGGAACTGCAGCACATCGTAAATATGCACAATCAATGGTTCCTGGTCAAGGAACAATATCTAATTTTAATATAGAACAGTTTATAAATAAGTATAGAAAAAATAAGTAGACGGGTATCATGATTTCTAATTGGAGAAACGAACTGCGTGAAGTCGTAGATGAAATAGAATCAAAAGCCGCTAAAAAGGTAAAGGAAACCAAAGGTATAAACAATAAAATAATCATCAATCCTAAACTGGGAGAAGCAGTGGAGGAGATCGGTGGTGAGTTGATAGAAATGAAGGAAGTAGATGGTGGTGAAGAGAAAAAAGATAGTAAAGATGATGCTCAAGTTAAGCAAAAAGAAAAGCAAGGACAGCAAATGAAGAAGAGAGTCCTTCTTGCAAAATTAAGAGCAGTGAGAAGTGGTGGTGGTGCAGATATTATGGCATCATATGAACCAGAAATTCAAGAAGCAAAAGTAGATAAAGGTCGTTCAGACTATGGTAAAGCATCTATTAGAAACTATAGAAGGTCTGGACCTGGTCATGGTGAACCAGCAATGTTTGATTCAGAGAATAAAAGGGGCAAGACTATTGATAAGCGTAGAGAAGAGCACAAGGCAAGAAGAGGTGTTAAAGGTGCAAAGGTTCCTGCATATAAAGTTGATGAAGCAGTAAAGGGTGTAGATACTGATATGAGAAGAATGGCAGCACAAGATAGAGCAGCAGGAAAAGATAAAAAATTATCTCCTTCAAGAGGTAAGGCTAATGTTGCTAAGATGTATAAGGATATAAAGCATTTTCAAAAACTAACAAAAGAAGAAGTAATCGCAGAAAAAAGTTTAACTGCTGGTCAGAGAAGAGAATTGCCTAATAGTGACTTTGTATTTCCTGGTAAAGGTGAAGGTCCAGAAGGTAAGCAAAGAGGTGCATATCCTATCAATGATAAGAAACGTGCTCGTGCTGCATTATCAATGGCAGCAGCACATGCTTCACCTGAGAAAGAAGCAAAGGTTAAGGCAGCAGTTAAGAAAAAGTTTCCTGACATACAACAGGAAGAAAATGCTTTAGAAAAACGTGCAAAGGAGAATGAAAAGGCAAGAAAATTCTTGAAGAAAGATGCTAAAGATAGTGGTTATACTGATATAGCACTGAAAGCATCTATGTCAAAAGGTGCTGGTGTTAGTGAGAGTGCTATGACATTGATTGGTAGAGCAAGGAAAAAGGTAGAGAAGAAACCTGAGAAAGCAATGGATGCTGGTGCAAAAGCAAGAAGAGCAATGAAGAGAAGAGAACATGCCAAGTATGTTTCTGGTAGTACTGATAATGTTCCTGATGATATTAGAGAAGAAGACAAAGCATTTAACTTTGTTCTTGATAAGATTAAAAAGGAGGTTGGAAAGAGTGGGTATATAAGTAAAAATAACCCTAGAAAACCTCAAAGTGATGCTGAAAAAGCAAAGGTTCGTGCTCACCAAGCAAAAGTTGATAAAGAAAATGCAGCAGCAAGAGCAAAAGACCCATCACAGGGTCGTTATCCAAAGGGTTAGTAATGACTTATCCTGCACCCGATAAGATACCTTATGATGCTTGGTTTGATCTTGAATATAAGTATGAACCATATGATGATTTACCATTAAAATTTAATGATAGATTTGATATGTACGGTTCTTCGGATGCAGATTACGCTTTTTCTATGCATGAGCAAGCATATACACTCGCTACTCAATATCATACTACTATAGGAGGTTCAGAAAATGTCAAATAAATCAGGAGATAGTTCACTTCACGATTGGTTTAATAAATCGAAATCTTCTGATGGTAAGAAGGGTTGGGTTCAATTGGGTGGTAAATATGCTGGTAAACCTTGTGCCAAGCAACCTGGTCAGACTACTAAACCTAAATGCGGATCTAGTAAAATGAAACGTAATCTAAATAAGGATGAAGAGCAGTCTGCTTTTAGACGTAAAAATAAGAAAGATCCTAATCCAAATCGCAAAGGGAAGGCAATCAACGTGGCTACTGAAGAAAAACAAGTAGAGATTACTACTATTGCAAAGGAACTTGACAAAGCAAGTAAATTGCATAAACGTCAGTCTAAAGAACTTACTAACGCAAGTAAATTGCATAAGGGTCAAGCAGATGAACTAAGAAAACATGCTGAAGACATGAAAGAAGCGTGTTGGAAAGGTTATGAAAAGAAAGGTATGAAGACTATGTTTGGAAAAAGATATCCAAACTGTGTCAAGAAGACTAAAAAAGAAGAAGTGGAATTAAAATCTGTACAAGATATAGTTAATGAAAAGGCAGGTGAAAAAGATGCTTGCTATCATAAGGTAAAGTCACGTTATAAGGTATGGCCAAGTGCATATGCTTCAGGAGCACTTGTAAAATGTCGTAAAAAAGGTGCTTCAAACTGGGGAAATAGTACTAAGAAAGAAGAGTACTCTAACTGGAGAGATGAATTAGAATATGTACAAGAAGGTGCTGCATGGACAAAGAAAGAAGGTCAAAATAAGGAAGGTGGTTTGAATGAGAAGGGTAGAAAGTCTTATGAGCGTGAGAATCCTGGTTCAGATCTAAAAGCACCAAGCAAAAAGGTTGGTAATAAAAGGAGAGCATCATTCTGTGCTCGTATGAAGGGCATGAGAAAGAGACAGAAACCTTCTAATAATACTGGTGATGATAGACTATCTAAGTCATTAAGAGCATGGAATTGCTAAATGAAGTAGCACCTCCTGGTTGGGGACATACCAAGGCAGAGAAGGAGAAGACAAAACCTGACAAACCCAAGTCAAAGATTGGTGGGACTGCTGCTGCATTCAAGAGAGCATTAGATGATGGTAGATTTAAGGGACTACCTGGTAGCACAACAAAGAAGGAAAAGACTGCTGATATGTTTAAATTGATGTACTCTATGAAAAAGAAGGGTGCTAAACCACATTATAAACCTGGCACTGATAAGAAATACAAAAAATATCAAGAAGAGGAAACTAATCCTCGTATTCCTAGAAAGAAGGGACAACCTGCTAATTCTAAAAAGCACTCTGATCTCTATACAGATGAAAATCCAAAAGGTACTATTCATGGTCTTGGATTTAAAGATGTTGCAACTGCTAAAGCATCTGTTACTAAAATTCGCAATTCATCAAGATCTCATGCTCACAAAATACAGGCAGCAGTTGCTATGGAACAGAGAGCAAGAGAAATGGGTAAGACTTCGGAAGCAGCAGTCTATCGAAAATTCATCAATACGATGAAAGAAAAAACAAAAAGGATGAATGAATCCGTTGAAAATAATATGGCAGATAATAATCTTTTTCAAAATGCTTATGCTGGTTCCTATGAGCAGTTAAAAAAGAAGATAGGTAGTAAAGAGAAGCACGATAAACCTGCGTTTAAAGACTTCATAAAAAAAGCAAAAAATAGAAAGTAAGCATATCTGTAAGATATCAAGGTTATAAATATTCATTAGCAAAGAAATTCTTACGAGAGAAACGACATGGCACTTTGGGGAAATAACGATAATATCACGTCACGAGGAACTGTGACTGTTGACTATGCTGCCAAAACTGTATTGGGCAATGGTGGTGGTTCTGGTACACAATTTGGTGCTACTGGTTCTGCACAAGTTGGTGATGTAATTAGATTTACTAAAGGTGGAACTTATTTTGGGGATGCTGTAATTACTGCTATTACTGATGCAAGAAACTTAGCAATTGGTTCAACTAATGGTTTAAGTGGTGCTGCTATTAGTGGTGCTCAGTTTACTGTTTCTCAACTTCCTAAGTATACCATTGGAGATCCTTCATTTAGAGAAGCTAATCCTGATGGCACTGATGAGTATGTATTTGGTGTTGCTGATAATGCAATAGATACTGGAACAGCCTATGAAACAGGTGCTGGATGGGTTGGTGTTCAGACTTATATGGATACTAATGGTAGTCTAAGAGTTAAGAAAGAAATCTTAGTTGCTATGTCAGGTATCAGCACAGGTAATGCTCCTGTTTATCCATCTAATCCTCCTTCTAACTAATACTAGATAAAAACTTAATATGATATTTACTGAATTGACGGAGGATAACTTCCTCCTTTTTGCTATTAAGAACTATGAGAATCCACAGGCAGTGACCAAAGAGGATTTTGATAAGGATCTTAATCACTTCAAATATATCAAAAGATTATTGAAACGATATAAGAATACTGGTCAATTAAAAAGCCATCTTCTTTTAAATCATTTTATTATTCTTTATAATATTTTTGGAGAAGCAACGACCCCAATGTTGTTTTACAAAATAGAAGAAGATCTGTGGTCTTCTATGAAAACATTTGTAATGTTCTTAGGTAAGTTACCTGAGTATCCAAAATGTTATATACATGATATACAGGTTGATCTGTATTGTTTATCTGAACTCTATAAAATTTATAACAAAGATGGAAAAGAAGAAACTAGAAAGAATAATAAGAATAATTAGAGAAGAGATGGGATCTGGTGCTGTGGTCCCTACCAATTCTACTGGTCCTAATGTTGCAGAATTTTCTCCTGTAATGGGTAAAGTTGAGAAGAGAAAGAAATTTATAAAGATGCCTCCTGGTTCTAGGAAACGTTGGATGAAAGACAAAGACTAGATGTATATAATATCACAATTTAATAAATATTATTGGTAATATATACTTAAGATGAGACAGAGCGACGCTATATTAGATCGACTGGAGAGAGTCATTGAAACTCTTCAGGAGAACAACCAGAAGATGGGGCAGATGCTTGCTGTCCATGATGAAAAGTTAGATAAACAGGATAGAATAGATGCAGTATTATTTGAGAAAGTGGAATCGCTTCACAGAGAAGTTAACCGTTCGACTGCGGAGATTAAGGCAGGATGTGAGAGAGATATTCGATTGGTAGATAATCGACTCCGCATTATGGAGAAAAAGATGTGGAGTATTTTTGGTGCATTAAGTATAATAAGTTTCGTTGTTAGTCCAGTTGGACAGAAATTTGTTGGTTCTGCATTGACACAAGATGCTCGAGCTACTATAATACAAGAAACTAGATAAACTTCGTGAATGGATCTTATTGATTCAAAATATATTGGATTAGTTTCAACAAAATTATCTAAGTTCAAAAAAGTTAAGGTTAATCTGTACAACTTCCGTTGTCCTATTTGTGGTGACTCTAAAAAGCAACGCAATAAGGCAAGAGGATATCTTTATGGTATCAAAACCAATACTAATTTTAAGTGCCATAACTGTGGTGCTTCAATGTCTTTCAGTAATTTTTTAAAAGAAGTTGATCCTTTTCTTCAAAAGCAATATGCTATGGAGAAGTTTAAAGAAGGATTTGCTGGTGGTAGGAATTTCGTTGTAGAAGAACCAGAACTTAAGTTTGAGACACCTAAGTTCAAACCTAAGTTGGATTTACCTAAAGCGTCAGAAAATCATATAGCAAAACAATATCTAGAGAAGAGAAAACTAGATTCAACTAAGTTTTATTACACTGATAAGTTTAAAGAATGGTCAAATTCTCATAAACATACGTTTGATGATTTGACATATGATGAACCAAGGATTATTATTCCTTTGTTCTATAAGAACACCTTGATTGGATTCCAAGGAAGATCATTAGGTCCGAGCAAGGTTAAATATATTACAGTAATGATTAATGATGAAGCACCAAAAATCTACGGACTGGATAACATCAGAGGAGATGCTCCAGTCTTCGTTACAGAAGGACCGTTCGACAGCACGTTCATTCGCAATAGCATCGCTATGTGCGGTGCAGACGGTGATGTTGGGAAGTGGGGTGTTAGCACTCCTGTTTGGGTTTATGATAACGAACCAAGGTCTAAAGAAATTACGTCAAGAATCTCCAGCACCATTGCCGAAGGAGGTTCCGTTGTTATCTGGCCAACAAGTATAAAAGAAAAGGACATAAACGATATGTTCCTTGCTGGACATGATGTTCAGAGTATAGTAGAATCAAACATATATAAAGGACTAGAAGCAAATCTCAAATTTACTACTTGGAAACGAATATGACCAACGGCATTAAAGTCAAGAAAAGAAATGGTAGAGGGATTGAGACCCTTGACCTAGAAAAGATGCATAAGATGGTTGAGGAAGCAACCAAAGGTCTTGCAGGAGTCTCTGCAAGTCAGGTAGAGATACAATCAGGTATACAATTCTATGATGGTATTACTACTGCAGAGATACAAGATATTCTTATCAAGTCTGCAAGTGATTTAATCTCTTTAGAGAATCCTAATTACCAGTATGTTGCTGCAAGATTATTACTTTTCTCTATTAGAAAAGGTCTTTATGGTAAAATACGTGAGATGCCCACGTTAGAGAACCATATCATCAAATGCGTTAACCAACAGGTCTATGATCCAGAAATTTATTCAAAATATTCCAAAGAAGATATCCAGAAAGCAGATGGATACATTGATCATACTAGAGATTTTCTTTTTACATATGCTGGTCTTAGGCAGGTCGTAGATAAATACTTGGTACAAGACAGAAGTGGTGGAGGAGTATACGAAACACCTCAGTTCATGTACATGATGATTGCTCTAACCATTTTTGCAGAATATCCTAAAGAAAAGAGGTTAAGTTATGTCAGAAGATACTACGACGCAATCAGCAAGCACAAACTCAACATCCCAACACCAATCATGGCAGGTGTCAGGACACCCATTCGTCAATTTGCATCTTGTGTTCTGGTTGATATTGATGACACCCTCGATAGTATCTTTAGCAGTGATATGGCTATTGGCAAATACGTCGCACAACGTGCTGGTATCGGGATTAACGCAGGCCGAATCAGAGGCATCAACTCTAAAATCAGAGGTGGAGAAGTTCAGCACACAGGTGTTGTCCCCTTCCTTAAAAAATTTGAATCAACTGTCAGATGTTGCACTCAAAACGGGATCAGAGGCGGCTCAGCAACTGTCCATTTTCCTATCTGGCATCAGGAAATCGAAGACATCCTCGTCCTCAAAAACAACAAAGGTACAGAAGACAATAGAGTAAGAAAATTAGATTATAGTATTCAATTAAGTAAGTTATTCTATGAACGTTTTATCCAAAATAAAGAAATCTCGTTATTTTCCCCTCATAATTGTCCTGGGTTGTATGAGAGTTTTGGGACCGATAAGTTTGATGACTTATATTGCCGTTACGAATCAGATGAATCCGTCCCTAGAACAACCATTGGAGCCCAAGAACTTATCCTCGACCTATTAAAGGAGAGAGCAGAGACTGGTCGTATCTATATCATGAATATAGACCATTGCAATGAGCATTCATCATTTAAAGATAAGATTGAGATGAGTAACCTATGTCAGGAAATAACTCTTCCTACATATCCTATTACTCATATTGATGATCACCTTGGAGAGATTGCACTCTGTATTTTAAGTGCAGTTAATGTAGGTAAGATAAGGTCAGACGAAGAATTGGAGGATTTATGTGACCTTGCAGTTCGTGGATTGGAAGAGTTGATAGATTATCAGCAATACCCTGTAAAGGCAGCAGAACTTGCTACAAAGGCACGTAGAAGTCTTGGGGTAGGATTTATCGGTCTTGCACATTATCTTGCTAAATTGGGATATGATTATGGATCTCAAGAAGCATGGGATGCTGTTCATGGACTTGCAGAATCTTTCCAATATTATTTGATAAAAGCATCTAATGAGATTGCAAAAGAGAAAGGATGGTGTGAAAACTTTGGACGCACTAAGTATTCAGATGGTATTTTGCCAATAGATACATATAAGAAAGACGTAGACGAAATTTGTTCACAACCATTACACCATGATTGGGAATCTCTTAGGGCATCTATCTTGGAACACGGTCTCAGGCACTCAACACTGTCTGCACAAATGCCATCGGAGAGCAGTTCCGTTGTGTGCAATGCCACAAACGGAATTGAACCACCTAGAGATTACTTGTCCGTTAAAAAATCAAAGAAAGGACCCCTTAAGCAGATTGTTCCGTCTTATGGGACTTTAAAGAATAACTACACCTTGTTGTGGGAAATGCCGAACAACACTGGTTACATAAATATTGTCTCTGTGATGCAAAAATTCTTTGATCAAGCGATCTCTGGAAACTGGTCTTATAATCCAGAGCATTATGAAAATGCTGAAGTGCCTGTTAGTGTAATGGCACAAGATCTCTTGACAACATATAAGTATGGATGGAAGACTAGTTATTATCAAAACACTAATGATATGAAATCTGATGAAATAGATGAATCTAGTTTAGAAAATTTGCTTGAAGACCTAGAAAACGCTAACGAAGAGGAGTGTGAATCCTGTGCCATCTAAATTAAAAGGAATGACTGTCTTCAATACTGAAGATGTCAACACCAAGAAACAACCTATGTTTTTTGGTAAACCTTTAGGTGTTCAACGTTATGATAATTTTAAATATCCACAATTTGAGAATCTAACTAAGCAACAGTTAGGGTATTTTTGGAGACCTGAAGAGGTATCTCTACAGAAAGACCGTGGAGATTATCAAACATTGAGACCAGAGCAGAAGCATGTTTATACTTCTAATCTGAAGTACCAGATTATGTTAGACTCTGTGCAGGGTAGAGCACCTGGTATGGCATTTTTGCCATATTGTTCTCTTCCTGAACTTGAAGCATGTATGGAAGTATGGTCTTTTATGGAAATGATTCATAGCAGATCATATACCTATGTGATTAAGAATGTTTATGCAGATCCCTCAGAAGTTTTAGATACTATTATTAAAGAACCAAAGATACTAGAACGTGCTGCTAGTGTTACTAAGTCTTATGATGATTTCATTAATGAGGCACAGATATGGGGACAGAGTAGTCTTTGGAAAGATATGGATCCTTCATTGAATACATCTCTACCTGTTCTGGAGATGAAAGAATTAAAAAGAAAACTCTATCGGGCAGTAGCTAATGTCAATATTTTGGAAGGTATCCGCTTTTATGTTAGTTTCGCTTGTAGTTTTGCTTTTGGTGAACTTAAGCTTATGGAAGGTTCGGCTAAAATCATATCTCTAATTGCTAGAGATGAGAACCAACACCTCGCCATCACCCAAAATATATTAAACAATTGGAAAAAGGGTGATGATAAAGAGATGGTAGAAATCGTAAAGGAAGAAGAAGAATGGACATATCAAATGTTTGATAAGTGTGTCAATGAAGAGAAGAAGTGGGCAGAGTATTTGTTCAAAGATGGTAGTATGATTGGTCTAAATGATAAACTACTTCATCAGTATGTTGAGTTTATTGCTAACAAGAGACTAAGAGGAATTGGATTAAAACCTAAGTATGATATTCCTGCTAAGAACAATCCATTACCTTGGACAGAGCACTGGATTAGTTCTAAAGGATTGCAAGTAGCACCACAAGAGACAGAAGTTGAGTCTTATATGGTTGGTGGAATCAAACAAGATGTTAAAAAAGACACATTTAGTGGATTTAAATTGTAGTTTCTGATTAAATAGTTGTATAATAGTTGGTATAAAGCATGACAGTAATCGTTTGTCCACTGACCTGTGCTTGGCCAGATTCTCTATACAGAACTTACATGAACGGAAGACTTAAAAAAATAGATATGAAGGCAAGACTTAACGGTATGAAAGCTGGTCTTGCTAATGAGTCGTGGTATCCTGAATGGGATGATCGTCAAAGAGGTGCTGCCCAACGCATTCTAAATAATGCATTGGAAGTCCTTGACGAGTATGACTATTAAGTATGAGAATCCTTGGAGATATAATAGAAAGGTATTTGAATCTACTGATATTAATGAATATTACGGATTTGTTTATCGTATCATAAATAAGACTAACGGAAGAGAGTATATTGGTCGTAAATACTTCTGGCAGTTTAGAACCCCAAAGGGTAAAAAACGAAAAGTAAAATCTGAATCTGATTGGAAGAAATATTATGGGTCTTGTCCTGAACTTAAAGAAGAGATTGGGAAGATGGGCAGAGAAAATTTTAGTAGAACTATCCTATCTTTACATACTACAAAAGGAAAAACAAACTTTGAAGAAACCCGACAACTCTTTGCAAACGGAGTTCTTACAGAGTCCCTTGACGACGGAACACCAAAGTACTATAATAGCAACATCCTCTCAAGGTACTTCAGAAAAGACTATTATGGAATTGAAAACGACTGAAGATATCGTTGCTCATACTAGAGAGTGGGCAATTGACAAAATCGAAGAAGCAGAATTGTGTGGTGACAAGATTGCACTTTATGCAGAATTTGGTGATTGGATTGATCTAGAAGAAATTGAAGAACTTGAGATTGTTTCGATTGAAGAACTAAACGATTCTTCTGATTAATTTTTACTCTAAATATTACACTAACTTATTGACTGAGATGAAAATCTTTTTAGATACTGCGGAAACCGATATTGTCCGTAAGCATTATAAGACTGGTCTTATTGATGGTCTAACAACTAACCCTACTCTTATTCGTAAGAGTGGTAGAAAGCATGAGGATGTTTACCAAGAGTTTAAGGAGATTGGTGTAACGGATCTTAGTATGGAAGTTATTGGTAATGCTGAGAATATGATTTCTGAGGGCAAGAGACTTCATAGAAAGTTTGGTAAGATGGCAACCATTAAAGTACCTTGTACTGTAGATGGTCTTATTGCCTGTAAGGAACTAGCAGCAGAAAAGATAAGAGTGAATGTTACTCTTATATTCTCACCTTCACAAGCAATCCTTGCAGCAAAAGCAGGTGCAGCATATATCTCACCTTTTGTTGGAAGAGTAGAGGATAATTCATTTGATGGTGTTGCCCTTATAAAAGAGATTGCTGCTATATACAGAAAGCAGTATATAACAAAGACTGAAGTTCTTGCTGCTTCTCTAAGAGATGTTCATAGTGTATCTAGATGTTATGCGGATGGTGCTGACATTGTTACGATGCCACCAGCAGTATTTGAGAAAATGTATAAGCATATATTAACAGACAAAGGACTAGAGCAATTCGACAAAGATTATGAGGAAAGTATCAGGTAAAGGACAATGATCGTAGTAAGGTGCAAACAATGTGGCACTGAGGTAAAAAGTCCACATAGTTGTGGATGCCCTAATATGCTAACAGTTACTGGTGATACGTTCACTGCAGTTGACCTAACTAGTATTGTAGTGGTAACATCTAATCAGAAAAAGGAAAAAGACGGCCTTACTTCAGAGGATTTACAGTGGCAGGAACAGCGACGAAAACGAAAAGTACGCAAACTAAACTTCGAGGTTCGATGACTGAAGAAACCATCAAACAAATTTGCTATACCAAAGAAGAAGTAGACTCAATGATTGAGTTTGCTGTTGAAGAAGCACGACGCATAGATGAAGAATCTATGGCAAAGCATAATAGAGAAGCAACTATTATTAGTATGATTCTTGGGTTCACTTGTCTTGCATTATTTGTTGATGGTCTTCTTAGAATTCTAGGAATCATTCCACCATTCATGCATCTTGATGTAAATATTATTGATAAGATTACTGATAGAGTAGAAACTGATGTGGTGGATAAGATAAGGCAAGTTCAGGTTATTGAAAAGATAAGACAAGTACCAATTAAGAGGTTGTTCAGTGGAGGAGCTTGACTAGATAACTTGGATCTACTATACTATTAGAGCAAACAACTCAAAGCAATGACGCTTACTTCAAAGTTTAGGAAAGACATAAGCATCCTTCGGGCTGCTGCTAATAGAGAAATTTATTTGGATGTAAAAAATCCAAAGTTGTTTAAAAAAGTTAAGAAATATTACGAAAGGGTGGAATTAGTTCAGTTTACGGGTGAACCACTGGAAGATTATGATATACTAATGGATGTAATTGCAGAAGACCTTCAATCAGTTGAAGTAAAATGATGGTACTACTTGAAAGATTCCCTTATCGTTACGTTGAGAACGGTACTCTAGAAAACGGTAAACCAGATTTCCGTATTCAAAAACAAGATCGTTATACAAAGAGATACAAGGACATGTATCTCTGTGATAACGGAATGCAGTTGAGTCAAGCAATGGAAGACTTTGAATACACAAAGTGGCTTGACCCTGATGGTGTTCCTTGTTATATTAAAGATGAAGCATCAGCACCTGACACAGATGAAGGAGGGAGGTACAGAGTATGAGTGAAGACGCTAACCGCATTGCTTCAGCACTTGAAAGGATAGCTACGGCTCTTGAAAAAGGTGCTCATATAAACATTGATCATGGTCATATAGAACATATAGATCATGTTGATGCTATTGATAATATTCAACATGGAGATGTTGATGTTCACAATCATTCTTTCTAATGAGATTCAAAGCATTAGTTCATGTTAGGTTAAGAGGTTCTGTATCCGACGCTGCTGGTAATGCAGTAATGAATAATACGAAGAGGATTGCTCCTCTTCTTGAACCACATCTGTTAAGGATTGGTAAGTGTATTGATTTTTGGTTTGATGCAGAGACTGAGGAGATAGCAAGAGAGCAGATGGATCTTCTATCTGATAGGATGCTTTCTAATACTGTGATAGAAGATTGGGAATATGAATTAGAGGAGACTGAAGAGACTGGAATAGGAGACATATCGAATGATAATGCTGGTACATCCAAGCATCACTTGTTCGATAAATAAATCAGAGTTTAGTCTTTAATTATGTCATTCAAAGGAACAGCAGGAAAGTCAGCAAGTGGAGCATCTATGTCAAAGTATGATGTAGAAGTAGAAGCAAGGTTGCAAGCTCTAGAGAAGGATGCACATCCAGTACCTACAGGAGCAACACAAAAGAAAGTTGAGGATAGACTAGCAGCATTAGAAAAAGCAGTTGCAGATATTGGTGCAAAATGTGATGCAAGAGCCTCAGGTGGTTCAGGTGGTTCATCTGAAAGATTGGAAACTTTAATTGCAGAAGTTAAGAAACATTTCAAAATCAACATGTAAAATATTAGGGGGTTGACAACCTCCTTTTTTTATGGCATACTATATTTGTTGAGTTGACGAACCCAACATGGGAGTGACTGAATCAAACTTGCTGGCATAAGGCTAGTTAAGGTGATGCGTCAGGCGTGGTGGCCGCTAGGGGAGTCCCTAGAACTATCTTACCAGATAGGACGTAGACAGTGAGGTAAAAATCTACTAATGTAGCAATGCCCCTTACTTGTTGGTACACATTAATCCAACCTCCCACCTAAATATTAAACTAGAACTAGATAATGATAGGTTTTAATGCACTGGGATATCTTGGACGTTTGGGAAATCAGATGTTCCAATATGCAGCACTAAAAGGTATTGCTAAGAATAAAGGATATCAATACTGCCTTCCACCAGTAGCAAGTGAGAATGAATGGAGCAGTGTTGAAGAATATTACCACGAAATAAATCAACGTAAAGCAGGTCATATATTATTTCATCCATTTATAATGGAAGGAAGTCATCAATTAAATCTTCAGTTTATTGATAAAAATCGTCCTGTTATAAATGAAAAGACATTTGCTTTTGATGAAGTACTCTTTAATACCTGTCCTGATTGGGTAGATATTAGAGGGTTTTTTCAAACAGAAAAGTATTTCAAACATATTAAGGATGAGATAAAAAAAGATTTCACGTTTAAAGATTCAATATTAGAACCATGTAAGGGAATGATAGATGACTTTAATGAACCACCACTATCATTACATATTAGAAGAACCGATTATATAACGGATGCAAATCATACTGCTTTAGGAATTGATTATTATGAGAAAGCACTAGAAGAGTTTCCAATGGAAGTTCCTGTTCTGGTTTTTTCGGATGATCCTAAGTGGTGTAATGACCAAGAACTGTTTGATGATGATAGATTTTTGATTGCAGAAGGTAATAGTGGGTATGTTGATATGTGTTTGATGACTTTATGTTCAGGACATATTATTGCTAACTCTTCTTTCTCTTGGTGGGGTGCATGGTTATCTGATAGTAAACAAGTTGTTGCACCTTCTCAGTGGTTTACTGGATCTAATAATGACAGTAAAGATACTAAGGACATTTATTGTGAGGGGTGGAAAATTATCTAATGCTTAATACTTTTCCTTTGTTTTCTATTAATGGTTATAGAGTAAATATAAAAGATTGGTCTAAAAAACATAGAGATCGTATACTAGATTTAGTTCCTGATGTTCAGAAGCAATCTAATATAGGATCTCGAATACATTATACTGATTATCATAATAGTACACTACCTCCATATCATAGTGAATTAATGAAGGTATTGACACCATATCTTGAAGATTTTTTAAAAGAGAATGGAATAAATCATATAGCAACATTATGGTGTCAGAAGTATAAATCTGGGGATTATCATCCACCACATGATCATGGATCTACTGGTTTTTCTGCTGTTTTATATGCTAAACTAGATTCAGATGTTCATCCTAGTACACTATTCTTTCCACCTTTTCCTTCAGAGAACGGAACTAAAGTATCTAAATCTTTTCGAGTAGAAGAAGGTGATTTAATTATTTTCCCTGCTCATGTTCTTCACATGGCTCCTCCTCATTATGATGATAAAATGCGTGTGATTTTTTCTTTTAATTTAATTTAATGAAAGTTGCAATTACATTTATAGGTACTAACAAGTATCTTGATTTTTTACCACAGTATTATGAAAACATAGAGAAGTATTTTCTTCCTAATAGTGAGAAAGTTATTCTTGCTTTTACTGATGGAGAACTAGATGATGTGCCACGCAATCTTAAGGTTTATAAGCAAGAGCATTTAGATTGGCCTTATATTACTCTTAAAAGATTTGAGATCATTAATAAGGCAAGAGATGTTATTGAAGAATGTGATTGGTTAGTTTTTATAGATGCTGATGCACTAGTTGTAGATTATATAAGTGAATATGAATTTTTTAATTTTACCAAACCTTTATTTGGTGTACATCATCCATGTCATGCTCTTGGTATGGAACCCCATACTAAAGCACCAGGTGCATATGAGCAAAATCCTAAGTGTGAAGCCTATGTAGATACTTCTAAAGGACTGCCTCCTGTTTATTGGCAAGGATGTTTCTGGGGTGGTAAAGTTCCTGAAGTATGTGATATGATAGATGAGTTAGAAGCAAGAGTTAATCGTGATTTAGAAAATGATATTGTTGCTGTGTGGCATGATGAAACACAGATCAATAGATACTTTTTAGAAAGAACTCAAGATGTACATACCTTTGGTCCTGAGTTTGCATTCCCTGAAGTATTTGAAGCACAATGTAACTTTTCTCCAAAAATCGTTCATCTTGCAAAAGATAACTCTAAATATCACAGGTAAATAAATTTTATGTCACTTTGTAATCGTTTTATTAGAATCTCGGATATTCCAAAAGCAAGGAGGTTGAGAGATGGTCATAATTGGATTCACAAATATCCACATCTAACCAGTTTGGGTAACCATTGGGATAGAGATGAAGCACTATTGAAGTGGGTATTTGCACTATGTAACTTTGGTATAGGGGAGAGTGGTAAAAAGGTAATAGATTTAGGAACAAACAATGGTTGTGTCCCTCATGTAGTTGCAGACTGGGGTAATGAAACAATCGCAATGGATTGTATTAATCCAGACTATCCACCCCCACCATCTGCTTGTACTATGCTAGTGGCAGATGCTTTTAAGTGGTTGGCAGAGTTGGAAGAAGAAAGTATTGATGTTGTATTTGATATCTGTGCAGTTCATCTTTTTGATATTACGCATGATGATGAGATTGGTAACTATGGATTATTCAATATTGGTAAATTAGTTCACCGTGTCCTTAAAAAGGGTGGTAGAATGATTATATCATCTGATGCTGGTGATGAAGATCATGGCGAGTTCTCTAATGCAGAGACCTTTATTAAGATGATTGAGAAGTCTGGGTTAAAACTGACTTCTCCTTTTGACTATACAGTTGATGATGATACATTTTATAGTCACCCATACAAAGTTGTTTCATTAGTATTTGAAAAAGTATGAATTTAAAAGATTTAGAACTGGTCAATGCCCTTGACCAGAGTTTTTATGATGGTTTTAATTCTTTTATGTTGAGTTCCGACTTAAAAGTATTCGGAAAACTATTAGCACGTACTCAATTATTTGATAAGGTAAAGGATATACCAGGTGACATCGTTGAGTGTGGAGTATTTAAAGGAACAGGTCTCTTTACTTTCTTAAAGTTAAAGAGATATTTTTGTCCTAATACAGGTAAGAAAATTATTGGATTTGATTTTTTTGATTCGGAGAAGTTGACTTCTAGTTTATCTGAACAGGATAAAGAAGCAATGACGACTTTATTTGAGGGTAGAAACTTTCAACACGAGTCCTCATTCCAAACTGAACTTGATTATACTATCCGTAAGTCTGGTTTTGAGGATCATGAATATGAACTTATAGGTGGTGATATATCGAAAACTGTGGTAGAATTTGTATCACAAAGACCTGGTGCAAAGATTTCACTATTGTATCTGGATTTGGATTTAGATGCTCCTACTTATGATACTCTTGTAGCATTGTGGGATAGGGTCAGTAGTGGTGGTATAGTTGTCTTTGATGAGTATGCTTTCCATAACTGGTCTGAATCTGTTGGTGTTGATAGATTCTTTGCTGATAAAGATATTAACATTGAATCTCTTAACTTTGTTGCACCTTCTGCTTACGTTGTAAAACCATGAACAAACTTGTCATCTTTGATTTAGATGGTGTCCTTATTGATAGTAGGGATATGCATTATGATGCACTTAATCGTGCTCTTGCAAAGGTAGATGAAAAGTATGTCATAACAAGAGAAGAACACCTAAGTGCCTATGATGGTTTACCAACTACAAGAAAACTAGAACTCCTTACAGAGAAGAAAGGTTTACCAGTAGTTGAGTATGATAATATCTGGCAAGATAAACAGACAGCAACTCTGGATATATTCTCTGAATTAAAACCAGACTATGAGTTAATGCATTATTTTCAGCAACTCAAAGATAAAGGATATAGTATTGCAGTTGCTAGTAATAGTGTACGTAATACTGTTAAACTTGTTCTACTTCGTCTAGGTTTATTAGAGTTTGTTCATTATTACTTAAGTAATGAAGATGTGTTCAGAAGTAAACCATTCCCTGAAATGTACTGGCGATGTATGATTGCCTGTAATGCTCTTCCAAAAGATACTGTTATCTTTGAAGACAGTCACATTGGTAGGCAGGGTGCATTAGATAGTGGTTCTCATCTAATTGCAATTGAAGATAGACCTGATCTTGACCAGAGTAAGATTGATAAGGTCTTTAAGATCCTTGACACTCAAAAAGTAACACACATCCCTTGGAAATCAGAAAAAATGAATGTTTTAATTCCTATGGCAGGTGCTGGCAGTCGCTTTGCACAAGTTGGATATAGTTTTCCTAAACCTTTAATTGAGGTTAATGGTAAACCAATGATACAAGTCGTGTTGGAGAACCTTAATATTGAGGCAAACTATACCTTTGTTGTCCGTAAGGAGCATTATGAGAAGTATAGTTTGCAGTATCTACTAACTTTGATTGCACCTAACTGTAACATTGTACAGGTTGATGAATTGACAGAGGGTTCTGCTTGTACTACGATGTTAGCAAAAGAATTTATTAATAATGATGATCCTCTTCTCCTTGCCAACTCCGATCAGTTTATGGAGTGGAATAGTAATGAGTCTTTGTATGCTTTTAATGCTGATGGTATTGATGGGGGTATATTAACCTTTAAAGCAACTCATCCCAAGTGGTCTTATGCAAAGGTAGGTAAAGATGGATTTGTATCAGAAGTGGCAGAGAAGAAACCAATTAGTGATGATGCTACTGTTGGCGTATATTATTGGAAGAAAGGTTCTGATTATGTAAAATATACAGAGCAAATGATTGAGAAGGATATTAGAACCAATGGTGAGTTTTATATCTGCCCAGTATTCAATGAAGCAATTGCTGATGGTAAGAAGATAAGAATCAAAGAGATAGAAAGGATGTGGGGTATAGGAACTCCTGAAGATTTATCTTATTACTTAGAACATTATAAAGGATGAAACTAATTGCTCATAGAGGTAATACACACGGACCTGATGAGGACAAAGAAAACCATCCTGATTACATCGATAAATGTTTATCGGAGGGATTTGATGCTGAAATTGATGCTAGATATGATTCAATAACTAACGTCTTTTGGTTAGGTCATGATGAACCCCAGTACAAGGTAAGTTGGAAGTGGATGGCAAATCGTCACGAACTTCTATGGATACACTGTAAAGATATTACAACTTTACACGAGTTTGCTAAGTATAATGCCAGTAAAACTTATAATTTCTTTTGGCATCAAGAAGATGACTTTACTTTAACAAGTCATAATTATATTTGGACATTTCCTGCTAAACCTTATACTCCCAAATCAATCATTGTTATGCCTGAATGGAATACTAAAGTTAGTAATTTAAGTGATTGGAGAGCAGTTAATTGTTTTGGAATTTGTAGTGACTATGTGGGGCATTTAAAATGAGAATAGCAGCATGTTTCGCAGGACAACCTCGTTTTATTAATGAGTGTGCTCCTAGCATCTTACAAAATGTATTCAAGGATCAACAAGTAGATGTCTTTGCACATTTATGGTTCTGTGATGAGTTGCACAATGATACTTTTAAGTATGGTGGAGATGGTGGATGGGTAGATTATAGAATACCCAAGACTGCTATTGATGATTTTATCAAACACTATAAACCTGTTGATCTAAAAGCAGAACCTAGTGTTCATTTCTATGACCCTTATATGGAAGAGGGATTTGATATACCTTTAAACAAGTATTGGGGTGGTGGTAATAATGAACCAGACTATATGCCTAGACAGATAGATAGAACACTCTCTAACTTCTACAGTCAGAGTGAAGCATGTAAGTTAAAGTCTCTCTATGAGTACAATAATAAGTTTAAGTATGATTGGGTATTTAAATTTAGACCAGATGTGCAAGTTCATAGTCCTATCAACTTAGAAGAGTATTCACCACATTCTTTTAACTGTATGGCACATACTTGTGGGTTTGATAGTCATATCAATGACTGGTTTGCATTTGGTGGGTCTGATATAATGGATGTATTCATGGGTGTATTTCCTATGTTCCAAAGAATATTTGACTTGACCAAGTATAATAATGAAGGAGCGTGGGATAATGAGACACTACATGCCCAAGCACTGCGTCAAATGAATATAGAAATAGTAAAACATCCATTCTCTCTTACTGTACCAAGACTATGAAAATTGTTATCTGGGGTCACCCACTTTATTCACATACTCATTCTTATGTCCATCAAGGATATTACAATGGGTTTAAAAGTTTAGGTCATGATGTCTATTGGTTTCACGATGATGATTATCCAGCAGACTTTGACTTCACTAATACCTTATTCATCGGTGAAGGGTTTGCTGATAAGAAGATACCTATCAATGATAGTAGCACATACTTTATTATGTACCTTCCTGACCCAAGGAAGTATGATGGTGTGAAGAGATTGATTGATGTTAGATTGACTGCTACTAATTGTAAGGATCATATCTATGACTTCTCCTTTGACCAGAGTAAAGCAACAAGTATGGGACCAAGTGTATGGTTTGAACCAAAGCAGAGTGGATTAGTACACATCAAAAATGATTATATAGATGTTGATGTGCCTGATGTAGATAAAATGTATATCAGTTGGGCAACTAATTTACTACCAGATGAGATAAACTTTGATGATATGTATATGGAAAGAGAGAATGCCATATACTTCTGCGGTACTATATCACCACATGGTCAATGCGAGAACTGGTCATTATGGGAACCCTTTATACAGCAATGTTCTGCTAATGGTATAGACTTCCATTGTAATGATGTATGGTCAAACCCTTTACCATTCAGTGAAGTGCAGAAGCAAGCACAGAAATCTATCTTAGGTGCTGATATACGTGGTCCTTGGCACGTAGAGACTCGTGTAGTGACTTGTAGAGTGTTTAAGAACATAAGTTATGGTCACTTAGGTATGACCAACTCAGAACAAATCTATCAAGAGATGGATGGTAACATGGTATATAACTCTGATACTGCACAATTATTCCATGATGGGATGTCAAATAGGAAAAACTATGATATGATACGTAAAGGTATGCAATACGTAAAAGAGAATCATACATACGTTAATCGTTGTAATTCGGTTCTTAAGATCTTTGAGGAAGGTGAATGAAGACTGCTTTGATTACAGGAATCACAGGACAGGATGGTTCCTATCTTGCTGAGTTTTTACTAGAGAAAAACTATAGAGTACATGGATTGATTCGTAGAAACTCCACATCAGATGGAACAGATAGAATCAATCATTTATTAAAATTACCGTCTATCACACTACACTATGGTGATATGACGGATTTTGCTTGTCTTGCTGCATTAGTAAAAGAAGTGCAACCAGATGAGATATACAATTTAGCAGCACAAAGTCATGTAAAGGTATCATTTTCCAATGCTCTTTATACTGCTGATGCCAATGGTTTAGGAACTCTTCGTATCCTTGAGATTATCAAACTTCTAGGAATGGAAAAGACTACTAAATTTTATCAGGCAGGTACTTCTGAGATGTTTGGTGAAGTGCAGTCCATACCACAGAGAGAAGATACACCTTTCTATCCACGCTCTCCTTATGGTGTAGCAAAGTTATATGCCTATTGGATTACAAAAAATTATCGTGAAGCATATGATATGTTTGCTTGCACTGGTATCTTATTCAACCATGAATCTTCACGCAGAGGTGAGACATTTGTAACTCGTAAGATTACAAAAACTCTTGCTGAAATCACTAATTGTGTGAGAGAAGAACCATTAGAACTAGGTAATCTAGATGCCAAAAGAGATTGGGGTCATGCAAAAGATTATGTAGAAGCAATGTGGTTGATGTTACAACAAGAAGAACCAGATGATTTTGTGATTGCAACAGGTCAACAACATACTGTAAGAGAGTTTGTCAATGCTGCTTTTGATTATATGGGATATAAGGTAGAATGGGTTGGACAAGGATTAAAGGAGATTGCTAGAGAGTTAGAAACTGGTAAAGTTTTGGTTAGGATTAACCCAGAGTTCTATAGACCTTCTGAGGTTGATTCTTTGGTGGGTGATTGCACTAAAGCAAAAGATAAATTGGGGTGGAAACACCACTATTCTTTTACCCAATTGGTGGAAGAGATGTGTAAATATGACTTAGAGAATACGAGGGATTGATTATGGAAAAGCATTCTACTATCTTCGTTGCAGGTCACAAAGGTCTTGTGGGTTCAGCAATTGTTCGTAAACTTAAAGAGAAGGGATTTAATAATATTATTACTGCTACTAGGCAAGAGTGTGATTTAATAGATCCTAATCAGGTCAAAACACTTTTTGAAAGGAATAGGATTGATTATGTCTTTGATGCTGCTGCTAAAGTAGGTGGTATCAAAGCAAACGATACTTACTCAGCAGAGTTTATCTATCAGAATACAATGATTCAGACTAATCTGATTCATTATGCTTACAAGTATTTTGTCAAGAAGTTCTGCTTTTTAGGATCAGTTTGTATCTATCCTAAGTATGCACCTA
>Ga0208158_1000226_pt1 | contig 22599 bp, 23 predicted proteins | sample 8_EtaG_FD_184081 | JGI IMG/M metagenome (GOLD analysis project Ga0208158, IMG submission 184081) | Marine viral communities from the Subarctic Pacific Ocean - 8_ETSP_OMZ_AT15162 metaG (SPAdes) (version 2) | ecosystem: Environmental > Aquatic > Marine > Oceanic | place: Pacific Ocean | collected...
TACTTTGGCTACTTCTTCTTTATGCTCTTTGTTCCTTTTTCTTGCTGTTGAAAAAATTGGATTATCATTGCCGTCAAAATCCTCAAGCCAACCGATCTCTCTGAGTTGCTTCTCTCTTTCTGGAGTTAAATCAGATCTCTTTTTATCTTTTAAAGATCCTGCAGCTTCAACAGTGTCAAACTTTGAATCTTCTAAAATAAGTCTGTTATTAACCGTATCTAGAGCTACAACATACTGAGCAAGTAGATGCTCAACTTCTGGGGATGTTATTAAGTTTTCACCTGTCAGCGGGTCAATAAAGATCTTACTCTCAGCTTTAAAGTCTCCTTTAGGTTTTCCTGCTGCGTCAAAGGTTACTCCTTTTCCTTCTAACATCCTCCTCATTCCTCCCAGTGTTGAGAGAGATAGTTTTGTCAGTTTGTTGCCTAGAGTATTCTTGTTAAATTTATTTTTAAACAGAACGTCTTTAGCATTCCTAAGAAGTCCGAAGTGAGACTGTTCACCAAAGTTAGCAAAGTGTTCAGAAAGAATTTCTGAAGTTATATTCTTCCTTCTCGTTGCTATATCACCTTTTAAATAATTCTCTTTAGCTTTCTTATTCTGTCTTTTTTGCAGCTCGTACTGACCAAGTAAATAAGTGATTTGGTCTGTAGCTTCAGAGTCTCCTTGCTTAATAGCTTCATCTCTTATCTTCCTTGCTTCTGTTATTTTTCTTCCAAGTGGAGAGTTTTGGTTTTGTTGATAAACTGCGTCAAGATACTGATTTTCAAAATCCAACATCTGTTTATCAGTATAAAGTCCGTCACTCCTTCTATTACCAGCTTCATCAAAAGTGCCGAAAATAACCTGCTCAAGTTCTGCCCTTGTGTCACCAAAAGGATCAACCCCTTCACCTTTGTCTCTCCCTTTTCTTTTTTTAGAAGGAGCAGAGAAGTATTCTGTAGGGTGAAACAGTTCGTGAAATAATGTTCTGTTTCTTCCTGTTCCACTTGCGTCTGTGTTTATATAAATCGTGTTATTTCCGTATTTATTATCATAAAATCCGTATTGAAATCTAGCGTTTAAATCAGGGTTGTCTGGATCTTTGCTTGCTGCCTTTACCATTCCCTCCCCGTCTGTGTATTTAATATCTACGTTAGATCCTTTCTTGCTCATATAACCCTGAAACAACTGGGCAGCATCAGCTTCTGCAGCAAGATCAGAGACTCCCATTCTTCTATCTGGATTTAAGAAAGCTTTTCTTTGATCTTCTGGAAGTCGTGATGCGTAATCTGTGATAAATTCCTCATCAAGTTTAAGGCGTTCCATACCTCTAAACTTGTTCCTTACAAGCGGAGTGTATTTGGCTGCTTTCTCTGCACCGTACCCTAAACCTCCACCAAAGGCTCCGAATCCTGCACCTGCAGCAGCTCCTTCAGCTCCACCTGCAACGTATCCGGTTCCCATTCCTATAGCTGTCCCTTTTGTTATCTTGTCAGCAAGATCTCCAGCATTTCTTAGGATCTTGTCAGAGAGTGGAGTATCAAGTAACTGAACCCCTTTTTGAATTGGATCCCTAAGTGTTCCTTTCTTCTTAACTATGCCAAGTCCTGTTTGTCTTCTGCCGCCTTTCTGGGCTGCTTCTGATACAACAGATACTATCTGCCCCGGTGTTCCAATTGCTCCCCCTTTAATCTTAACAACTTCACCAATGCCTTTAGCAGTTTGTGGAAATTTTTCTAAAAGCCTTCCTTCTTGGCCTAAGTTTGATATTCCTTGGCCTGCATACTCAATAAGTTTACCAGTGGAATCAACAAGTTTTCCTGTTCCTTTAGCAAATGAGGTTGCTGGTCTTTTTGCTATTTCTTTGCTTACAGAGTAAACCCTTGAAAGGGCATCTTTAGTTGTTTGTGTTGCTGGTCGTTTAAGGGTTTCTTTTGCTACATCAAAAATCTTCTTTGTAGTCCCTTGATTGATTCCCTTAATAACATTGTTAAGAGCTTTGTTAGCAGCTATTGAAGGCTTGCCTGCTACTCTTCCAACAGTTCTATATATAGATCCACCAAATAGAGCACCGGGATCTAAAACAATTCCTAAAGTGTCAGCAGAAGCTGGATTGATTCCTTCATCATATTTTGCAGCATATTCATTAAGATCTTTATCAAGAAAATAACCTGCTGCTCTTATTGCATCTCCTACCCTGCTCTTTCTGTCTTCTAATATTCGCTTAGTTCTTTCAGCGAACATCTTATAACGTTCGTATCTAGCTTTCTGATTTTCATCAGCAGCTCTAAAAGGACGTTGAGCAAGATCTGCAGCTCCTGTTGCTATATCAACCCAACCCTCTGCTGCTGATAAGGCTGCTTCTGGAAAGATTGCAGTAGCTTTAAGTGGATCTTCTTTGAACTTGTCTGGGATTTGTTTGCCGCCTTCATAAAGATAGCTGAAAGCTTCTTTTGAAGCTTCTGGAAGCGTTTTAGTTGCCCAGTGCCAAAAACCGTTTCTGCCTTCTTCTTTCTCCTGTTGCTCCCACTCTTTGAATCCTTCAAGAGTATAAATACCGTCTTCGTACTTAGGTGCTCCTTCAAAAGTAAGTTCTTCACCTAGCAGGTCATCGTCTTCAGGAGCTGGATCAATTATTATATTTCCAGCTTCATCTTTTCTCCACTGGTCTTGAGGGACTTCTTCTCCTAAAAGATTTTCGTCTACCTCTTCACCAAGAAAATCACCGTCTGCAGGTGAACCTACTGGATCTGTTTCTGACGATAGACCAACAGGAATCTCTTCACTTACTTCTTCTAATTCAATAAGTGGCCCAGTTCCGGAATCAGTTCTTTTGACTTGTGGAGGCATCAGGATCTTTAGCTTGTTTTAAGTTTCTTAAAGCTGCATCAACATCGACCAGTTCACTCTCTAAACGTTTTTTGTTTTCAGTGTCAACTGTGCTGCCTTTGTATTTTTGAAGCTCTTTCTCAATTTCTTTCTTTCGTGCTTCAAGGTCATCAGCACCTTGAGCTATAGACGCTTGAGAAGGTTGTTGGGCTAGTTTGTTGTTTACCCTTTCTGCTGCTGGAACTTTAATAATCTTGCCGCCTACCTGAACAGCAAAAGGGAGAGGTTTCCCTTCTTTAATTAAACCTTTTAAATAAATATTAGCTTCTTCCTCATTTACAAAAGGCCCAATATCTTCAGGTACTACTGTAGGGATTTTTTTCTTTGTCTTTGAGTCAACTTCTACAAGTGGGCTTTCTATTTGTTTAAGTATGTCCTCAAAATATCTAGGGACATCCTTAACCAAAGGGAGAAGTTTCTCGTTCTCACCTATGTAACTTTGAACAGTGGAAACAGCTTGTGTCTTCTTGCCTTCCACAGCGTCCCTAGCTGCTTCAATAAATGAATCTCTTAGCTCAGGAGTGAGTAACTGCCCCTCGAAAATCTTGTTGGCTAAGTTTGCCACCTTAACAGGCAAGCCTCCAGCATCTGCTGCAGTTGCAAACTCACCCTCTCTAACAACAGATTCAGGATCTAAAGCCTTCATAAACTTAAAGACTATTGAAATGTCCTGCGGCCCTTTCAACGATCTTCCTTCTTTTTCTGCTCTATTTACAAGTGTTTTAATCTGATCAAAAGCCTGTCTTGATTGTACATACTGAGCTACTGTTTTTTCTTTCTTAACATCTTTCAGTGAAGTTCTCAGATCACCTTTTTCTTCTGATGTTAATCCCCCGAAGATTCCCCTCTCTACATCTTTAGGGATAAGGCTTTTAGCTCTTAACTCAGAAAAACGTTCTTCCTTGTAGTACCAATCTTTTACTTTTTGCTTCAACTCTGTAGGGAGTTTTTTGAAATCTATATCTCCGTTTGGTGAAAGGTACTCACTAAAATCTAACATTTCTGCAGGATTCTGATCTTTGTACATTCTTAAAATTTTCTTTTGTTGAATATCAGAATTAACTGTACTTAACAGTCCTGTGAATTGATCAAGCATTTTTAACTCACCCGTCAATGTATCTAAATTTGGTTTGTACTGGCTTATTCCAAAGAGGTGTTTTTTCATTAAACCTTGAAGCTGATCAGCTCCTTCTGGAGAGTTAACGTCTTTAATTTTAGACCAACCGTCTTTAAAAGCTTTCAGTTCTGTATTAGACGTTTCTAATCTCTCTGTTTCTTTCTGTTTAACTTTATTCTGCAGCTCAAGAGCTACTTTTTCAGCGTCTAATTTGCCTCTTTTAATAGCTCCGTCGATTGCATCAGGAACTAAATTAGAACCAACTTGAAAAGCTGCCAAAAATGTTTTTCCGCTCATTGACATAATATTTTAAACCTTTCCTGTTATTACACCTAAAGCACCTTTTTTACCTCCTAGAAGTCCTCCAGTGAAAGCTCCTAGACCTAGCCCAGCTACAGAGCCGAACATATCAGCACCTTGCTGCTGTTGGTTCATATAATCCTGAAACTGATTATTGTATGTATTTGTAGCTAACCCTAGCGATCTAGCTCCAGCATTTGGATCTTGTCCTAAACCTTGTCTGATTCCCATTGGTTGGAAAGGAGCAGCTCCTTGCTGTGCTCCTGCGATCTGCCCAAACTGAGCTACAGGTGTTGTACCTGATAAGTAACTAGCTGCATTAGCTAGACGCTGCTGCCTTAGACGGAAAGCTGCATTACCAACTCCAAAAGCTTCCGCTGCTGCTGGTGCTGCTCCGAAGACGTTACCTCTAGCATATTGCCCAGCTCTTTCAGCTTGTTGGATTTCTTCCCGCATACCGGGAGCAAGTGCATAACCAGATTCAACGTCTTCCAAAGCTGCTTTTCCTAAAGCATCTCTAACTTTTCTAAATTGAGGATCAGATAGTTCTAACTCTTCAAGTGATTGCTTAACAAATTCAGTTCCGTATTTTTTACGAATATCAAGCATTGACTGTGCAATGCTGTCAGCACTTTCTTTCGCAAAATCCAATTCTTTTCTAGACTGATCAACATCACCAACACCTGTAAAATCAGCAACCTTTTCCTCCCCTGTTACAGGATCTTTATAGGTTGTTTTCTCTCCCATACGAGCAGCAGCCTCAATACGCTTCTTCAAAGCTAATAATGACGCTTCTGTTCTAACTCCTTCAGTAGTCGCTTCTGCGTAATTCGGTGGTTCCGGTGGATCTGGTGAATACAATCCCATCTTTAAAATTCCTCTTTTATAAAAAGTTCTCTCACTGTTAAACTAATACTCTCAAGATAATCTTTTCCTCCTGTGAGGAAGGCGGTCATCAAACCTAATTCTGTCAAAGTATCTCTAATCACTAAAGCGTAGGTACGTTTAGTTTTGCCAGCATCTTCCCAGCTATTGGCATCCTTCCAAGCATTGAGACAAACTAAATGCAGAGGAAGGAGATTATGCTTATGCTGATTAAAGAAGCTGTTATCTGGTAGCTCTACCAAGAGAAGGAAGGCTAAGTCATAAGTATCTGCCCCTTTCCAGTTCTCTTTATCATCGTACAAGTCATCAATAAACCTAGCTATTTTGCAGATGATATTTAGGTAAAGGTGTGCTTCCCTATTACCTCCAGCACAAAGTTTTACAGCTTCTGCTACCTTATCCTCGTAGCTCATTGGTCAGCCTCCATAGTGTCCATAAATGCCCCTGCTTGAATACTTCTCAAGGCAACGTATTTATTTCCTGTGGTGTCTCCTGTGCTCTGCTGGATCTTAAACTGTAGCTCTCTAAAAGGATCGTACTGTGTGAGGCTGTATCTGAACCTTCTAACCTTTGCATCTGGTAAAGTGAAAGGCAGTGTAGTGGAGCTTGTCCCTACAGTTGCCTCTTCATTATCAACCAGTGCAGCATCGTAAAGTGTTCCGTAAATTGTTGTAGCTGTAGCTGCTGCTGATGCACTTAAAGAGAGCCTTCCTCCGTTTGCAAAAAACAAAGTCTGCCCGTTACTTACTGCAATAGGTAAAGCATCAACAATAACACCCGAAGAGGTGTAATCTCCTATAGCGTAGCCAGCAGTTTTATTTATTGTAACAGTTCCAGAACTGCCAAGAAATATCTGGCCTGATCCTGTTTCTAAATTTGTTACCAATCTATCCCCTTCATCTCCGTCCAGAATTGGGAGAATGTCTACCTTGGCATTACTTCTATCAAATTCGTATTCTACAAAGTCTCCACTTTTTGGACTAAGCTGATCATTGAAAGCCAAGCCTCTTGTAACTGCTTGCCAAGCTGTATCTCTGTAATTGCTTCCGTCAAAGTTGTCTTGAAAATCTGTAGAAACAGCATTCTCTGGAGAGACGTAATCTCTCAGCTCCATTACATTGCCAACCTTGTCCAGTGTCAGAAGTTTCTCTGCATAACCACTGAAGGCTGGCACTGCAAAATCAATAGCTTTGACGTTATAGTCTGCATTCCCTTGCCAGTATCCTCCCCAGCTATTGGTATTTACATTGTATATCAGGAGGCAGTTGTTGACTGTGCTACTAAGTATTGGAACAGATAGCATAAACATTCCGTTCCAGAAAGTTGCTGAAGCCTGCTGAACTGCTGCACTCCAGTTTATTGAATCTATTAAATCTTGAATAGGATAGCTGATCACTCCTGCAGTGCTGGCTACCATTTCCTCAGCCATTGTACGCTTTAGACTTCTTACTCCGTCCTTGCTTAAATAGAAGAGATCTTCACCAACCTGAGCGGCAGCCCTGTGGCTAACGCATCCACTTTTATTGCTAACCTGCCTAATAGTGAAGGTAGCTGTAGCATTGCCTGCTGTAGCTGTGGCTGCTGTTAAAGGATTGGTGTCAACCAGATAAACACTGTTCTCGCAAAATACTACTACGTTAGTTCCTACCCAAGAGTACATTCCTGTCACAGTTTCCGCTCCTGTGCCTACTTTGAACGGATTTATCTTAGTAGTTCCTAAAGTGAACAGTGTGCTGGGAATAGCTGCCTCTTCATTATCTCCTACTGCTGAACCTGTTAATGTTCCGAAGATCTTTGTAGCGTTTGCTGCTGCTTCTGCACTTACTGAAAAAGCTCCTCCTCCGCTAAAGGTTAATATCTGCCCTATATCTAAAGGCACAGGCAAAGCATCAACTTCAATGCCGCTAGTTGTGTAGCTTGCTGTAGCGTACCCCCCAACTTTATCTATTTTTACAAAAGCCGTTAGATTAGGAAGAATGCTGCTAACGTAAATATCATTATTAGTTTCGTCGTACGCAAAAACTCTTCCTGAGTTTGCTATTAGGTATTTAGCATTTAAGGGAGCTGAATCTGCAGCCACTGTTTTAACCCAAGTACCTCCAGAATACTTTAATTCAAATATCTTATTACTACTGCTATCACTACTCCAATACATCTTATCAGCTATCTGGCACATATATGCAGGAGTAGTTGCAGGACTCATTGATCCAGCGACTGCACTTATAGCTGCTACTGTTCCGTTGCTCTGAATCTCATACAGAGATCCGTTTACTGCAGCTATCACTCTTTCTCTGCTGTCAGAGTCAAAGAAGTGTAACGTCTGTACGTTTATACTGTTAGTAGTACTACCTAGAAGATTTGCAAACCTGTGAAAGCCTCTTCTTGTTTTGAGAACCCCGTTAATCTCTGGGGCTAGATCTTTAATCAGTTCAGCTTGAGACTCGTTTAAAAGGTTCTCCCTGAAATTAGAGACTTGGCCACCTATAAAACTGGCCTGCCGATCGTACAGCAGAGTGTTGTCAACTGCATCATTGAAATAGACTGGCATTTTTAGAAACTAAAATCATTTCGGGTATATGCTCCTGAGAGATCCTCGGGGATGATCCTCATAATTTTAGCTGTTTGATTTGTTTCTGCATCTCTGGCCACTGCTAGGAGTCTATCCCCTTCACCAGTTTCCAGTTGTGCTTTTCCGTACTGTCTCTGCCTCTTTAGCATATCTGCAGTACCGTATTTGATCAGTGCGTTATCTATTCCGCTGATCATCGGAGCATCTGTGTCAGCCGTTAGTGGCCTAATCTTTTTCTTCCCTAAAATTGTCAACTGTATCGGTCCAGTAGAATCATACTCTGGCCTGTTGTATAATCTGACTCTCTGAAACTCAGACTTGGTTTCCCAAGCGTTCCAGTAGAACTTATCGTATCCTGTAATGTTCTTTACGATAATAGTGTCAGTAGTTTCCTCCTTGGACAAAGATGTAATCTCAGAATAACTTTCAAAAGTTACATTAGTTGAAGGACTTGCTGCCAAGGTGATTGTTTCCTTATAAATTCTGTCAGGATCACCCTTTAATTTTCCTACTACTTCAATTTTCTTCCCAGCATCTGCTGCATCGACTGCCTCAAAGTAAAGATCGCCGTTAACGAGATTAAAATTAATACCCACAGAGGAAATAGCAGAAAACTTATTAGCAGTTCCTTTCTCGTTAATTGATGACGGATCTGCCATAAACTGCGTGATGATTTCTGAAGGGATGAGTTCTTCATTGTCTGCTGTTATTGCCAACACTTGTGAAATGTTCTGCGGTAAAATCAACTGATCACTGTATCCTGAAGCGTAGGCTGTAGCTGCTGCCCCTGATCCAGATCCACCTGTAAAAGTTACTGTAGGATTGTCTTCGTAGTTCTGGCCTGCATTAGTAAGAACAATCTCACCAACTGAATCATTAAACAGTTTAGCTGTTGCTGCTGCAGAGCTTCCTGTTGTGCTTGTAAATCCAACAGTAGGAGCTGAAGTGTAACCACTTCCTCCGTCTGTTAATTCAAGGTAGATGATCCTTCCGTCTGGTTCAGTTGTTACTCGATCAACTACAAGGCTTTCACGCCAAAGAGCTGAATCATAGATTAACTGATGATGCTGCCTGACATACTCTTTGCATCTGGTGATGCTTGTACTGTCTGTTTTACCAACCAGATTGCAGATGTATGTGGCTATTTGTAAAAGTGTCATTAGGCAGTTCCTAAACCAAATACTTGAAACGTGAAACCCCCTTGAGGATCTCTAGGTGTAGCATCTGAGTAAACATCTTCAGTTCTGAGTTCAAAAGATGAAGCTGTTTTGTTTACTGCTTTCGCTATCTGCCCGTAACGATTATTTTGTCCTATAGCCAATTCAAACCCGTTTCCTATAACGTGATACTTCACCCCCGGTAATGCTTCCTGAAATGTTACAGTAAATCTTCCTTCATCAATTCTGGTTATACCAGAAATATTAAAAGGATTCTCTATAGTTATGTTGTCAGAGGAATCTAGTATAATGTGGGCAAAGGCTTTAATCAGCATTGCACTACTTTGGTTAACTGTTAAAACATCAGCGTCATCAGTCCCTGCAGTAGTTGGATTAATAGCTCTTGCTGCTGTAGCTAATCGAACGACCCCACTTGTAGTTGTTAATGCTGGTAAACTTTGTATTAACTTCTTAGGGGAAACTTGTGCTAGTCCTGCAGGAGACTCGTCAAATATCAGAAGTCTGTCGTTGTCCATATCTAGACTGCCTGATGTCAGATCTGTCTGCCCTGTTATAGCTGTTGTGTGTAGCCTTAGTTTTGCTGCTGTGTTGTTCGTTACGTTAACGTTACTGCTGTTAACCAGTTTAAACTCATCAGCTACTACTGCATTGATGCTGTCACTTGTTCCTACAAGTAACTTTGAAGATCCGTCTGATCCTCCTCCTATCATTGCCAAGTTGGAAGGATCTCCTGTGCTGTTGGTACTGCGTACCTTAACAGTCTGAGATCCCATATCCTCCAGCTTGGTGTTATCTACTGCATTGTTCCTGATTGTTCCTGTAGTAACAGGCTGAGGTGATGCAGTGCTGATCTTGTCAGCAGTCACAGCGTTAGTAGCTAACTCTGTTGAACCTATTGAGCCAGCCGTTACAGTGGCATTGTCTACTAAATTATTTAGGGAGGCAGCCGTAACTGAGTCACCAGTTGTAAAGGTTGTTCCCTTGGTCAAATAGGTTCCCATAGTTTAAGCCTTCTTAGCTGCTTTTTTCTTTGGGGCTGGAGTAATGCTAGAAGCTGCTTCAACGGCTGCCTCTGCTGCGTCCTGTGTCTTTGCTACACCGTGTCTAAGGAAGATTGCTAAAATAGCTGTTACTGCGATATGCAATCCCTCAGCTAGTGATGCCTCCTCTGTTGCCACTGCTGCCGCTGCACCCAAAAGGGAAGTCAACGCCGTCCAAACTGTCTTACTTTTCCACATCTTTTTATCCTTTTTTTATTAACTGTCTTATCTTCAAAATAATATAAACCAAACTGGCCAAGCTCACTCCGCATTTCAGAATAAGATCTATTTCCAGCATCAAATTTCCTATCCCCACTGTAGCACTAGCCAGCACCTTAAAGTCGTCAAGGTTCACCCAAATCCCCCCACTAATATATCTAATAAACAAATCAGAAAAACTAGCAGCTTATTCTGCCGCCTCTTCTGTTGCTTCCTCAAAATCATCAGAGGCTTCTTCTGCGTCATCAGATTCTTCCGCTGGTGCTACCACTGGAGTTTCTTCAGCTTCGATAACAGCATCAGGATCACGTTGTAGTCCAAGCTGGGCTAAAGCCAAGTCACCAATATAAGTAGCATCATCTTTGTCAGACCCCCAAGCGTCCCAAGTTGGTCCAGTCACATTCAGTAAAGTTGAAACGAGTGGGTTGGTTCCCCAGACATCTTCTCCTTCAGGATTCGTAAACTTGCCCCAGCCAACTACGCTGAATTGCATTCCAAATTCTTGGGCTGAGTTTAGTGATACTGCTACTTTAGAAACGTTTAGCTCTGCTGTAGGTATTGTGTTTATTTCTATCATTATTTTCTAATTTTTAAAATTATGCGTTTTCTAAAGCCTCTATTTTTGCTTTCAATTCTTTAATTGCTGCCACCAAAAGAGGCACTAGCTTGCTTTGGTCAATGCCTTGATAATCAGGTTGTTCCTCGGTCAATTCTTCTTGTGCTTCAACGGCTTGAATTTCTGGCTGACCTTGAACGGCTTGAATTTCTTCAGTTTTAATATCGCCAATTGAAACGCCTTCTGGAAGTTCGTCTCCTTCTTCGTAATAAGTTGCTGGTTGATATTCAACTGCCTCAACTGCTTCTTGATATTCAACTGCCTCAACTGCTTCTTGAACAACGACGGTTTTCATCGCGTCTTTTTCGCCAGTAACCGCTTCGGGTACTATCGCTTGAGCCTCGTGGGCAACAAATCCGTCAACCGTTTTTTCGGAGTCTGCTTTAAAGTTAAAACGATAAACTGGTAGTTGTTCAATTCGGTCTAATGCACCTGTTAACGGTTCAAGATTTTCTTTTAATCGATAATCTGAAGAAGTGTTAAACGAGGTCGCCGAGCCATTAGTTTTTATAGAACCGACTTCGCCGTTCGGATTGTAAAATAAATAATGTCCACGAGTCCCTGTGTTGTCCGCAGACGTTTGAGTGTTCGGCCCGCTACTTGACGTTGTCGCCAAAGACTTCCAGCCGACTGTCGCGCCTGTTGCTGACACTGCGCCGATTTCTAAATCTCCGGCAAATGTGGCTAGACCGCCAAATTTTGAAGTGCCTCCTACAGTTAACGGGTCTGTTATTGCCCCACTTGAAAGCCCAATGCCTACGTTACCATTTCCTTTTACGATGAATATATTAGCATTTCCAGATGACTCAGCTTTAAAAACATTGGTGTGCGTAGTGCTTGTAGCAGTGGTAACAAACAATCCATTGTCTTCAGACTGAGTGCCAGAGTTACTGATTGTTGTTAAGAAATCACCGTTAGCTGTGTCGCCGCTGACGCTCAACCCGTTTGAGCAAGTGACGAGTCCCGCCGATGAAATCGACATCCTCTCCGTGCCGGTGGCGTTGTTGTCGTGGGAAGTTATTCGAAGTGTAGGCGTTGGGCCTGACCCAGCTCGCTGCGCACTTATGAGAAATCCGTAGTTATCAGCGCTTGACGTGCCGAGTGCGACTGAGGTAACGCCTGTTGTATTTGTTGTTCCAGACGGTAACAATTTAAGTGCCGCGCCCGAAAACGGTGTTCCGGTGGTTGTCTCTTGCGCCTTGTTAAGCGTTACGGTTCCCGTCGAACCAATGCGTAGTCGCTCACTACCTTGCGTTGAAAATGTTATCGGGTTTGACGTTCCTCCGCTTGCATTTGCTATGTCAAAAATGTCACTACTTGGATTAGAAATTACGCCTTTGACGGAAGTGTTACGGACGTAAATTGTGCCGTTGACATCTAATTTTGCATTCGCGTCTGGAGAAATTCCTAGCCCCGTATTCCCGGCCGCTGAAATTTCCATCGCAGTTGTGGTGGCAACTCGCATACGAATTGTATTTGGCGTACCGTGAGAACCACCACGCAAACTGATGTTGCCGCCGTTGTTTGTTGCGTTGCCTCCTGCAATCGTCAATTCGCCTTCTGCATTATCAGATGTAATAGTGCCACCGTTGTCGCTAAAAGTAAGAAATTTATCCAAAAGCAATTCTCTGTCCTGTGGCGTTCCTTGACTTGTGCCAATTCTTGCACTCGTACTGTTAAGTTGAACAATAGGTTGAGTCTGCTGAATTGTGCCTCCCATTGTTCCGTCAGAATTTCCTGCTCGATCCTGACACATCGATGACTGCGTTGGATTTGCAAATGCTAGGTCGTGATCCGTTAATGCACCTACTTCATCAACTTGCCAGGTGTCAATTGTAACTACGTTCCCAGTACCTAAACTTGACTCTAAATTAATAAAACAATCTTGAGCGTGGTGTGCTGTAAATTCTATAATATCATCAACAAAACTTGTGGTTAGAGGAGTTCCATAAACAAGACCGTTTTGCGTGTTCACAGCAAAACGAGGACCAGCAGAACCTCCTGTGTATTTAGCCGTGATTCTGACACGATATTTTTTACCAACTACTAAATCTTTTTTTAAATCACTTGTGTTACGCAGATAATTAAATGCTCCGCTTACGTTATTATTATACGTGATTGTTAAATTATTGCTGACGTTAGCAATTGCGTTGCCTCCGTAAGCTGTCCAGCTATATGTGCCGCTTGTGAATGTGCTTGCAGTCGCATCGACTAAATCCTGTTCTCCGTACTGACTTTCAAACGGAACGTCAGCACGTTGAAAACAAGTGTCCACTTCGTCGTGTGTGAGAGCCTTATTCCAAGTCCGAAATCTGTACAGTCCTCCTAGGAATGTGTATCCAGATCCAGAGTTGCCGATCATTGCTGTGGACGAAACACCATCACCTAAATTAATTGATGCTGATGTAGCAATAGAGACAGACGCAACTTCTGTGCCGTTACGATATAAAACTGCATTTCCTGATCTGTCACAACTTACAACGTAATGCGTTGGCTCGTTGTAATCTGCTGCCATATTATACGCTAAATCGTACTGAGTCGCTGATCCTACAGCGTTGAAGAAAATCAGTTTAACTACATTGCTAGAAACGTGATTTTCTATTGAAAACTTATTATTAACAGTAGTAGCAGACTGGTAAATAGATCCTCCGCTTGAACCAACTTCTCCAGTCTGATTCATAACAAACTCTATTGAGAAATCACTTGTACCAAATTCTACTGCTGCATTGTTGGCTAGGTGGATGTAGCCAGTGTTGGAGAAATACAGTCCTTGCCCGTCTGAACTATTGACAAGTTCGCGGATTATTTCACCACCGCCTCCGCCGCTTGATGTGGAGGTGTTAATTATGTTGGCTATTCCCATCGTTTAGTTCCCCATCCTACCGCTGTAGGCTACGTTCACTTTACCTGTACCTGTTGCTGTGCAGAAACTTAGTCCTGCTGTGTAACCTGCAAACGTGATAGCTCCTCCAGTTCCATCTTCATCTGAAGTACAAGCTGAAAGAATTCCTGTGTAATTACCTGACGTAGTAGCGCATTTTGTTGATCCGCTTGCATTACCGTCTTTTGTCAGTCTGTAAAATACTGGTACTGTCCCAACATTCTGAATTATCAGGAATGCTGGACTCATCGAGGTTTGAATTGTTGAATCTGTTGCTGATCCCGTAGGGACAGATAGCTCTAGGTTTATTGTTTCACCAAAGTTGTGGAGAACATCGTTTTGTGCGCTCATTTTTTATAAATTCCAAATCTTTTTCATTTGCCGCTTTGTGTAGCGACTTTTCCACCCTCCTGCTTTCATCTCTGCAGATCTGCAGGATCTCTTAATCTGTTCTTTAGGAGAGAGTGGTTTTTGTTGGCCTCCGAAGCTAAAACTGGTTGGTACATCAACCTTCATCCACTTCTGGCCTCCTTCTTCAAAACTATCAAGATCAGGAGAGGCTAGGATTTCCCTAACCTCACCTGTCTCAACATTCCTATAATCTAACAAAGGCATTAATCAGCCTTGTAAACAGGTATCCAATACTGAACCCCGTTTATACTAATAAGAACTCCCTCAACATCAGTTCCTCCCGGTGTTAAACCAGAAACTGCATAAGTTGTGAGATTTGTAGATCCGTCTTTATCGGACCCGTCAATTTTTGCATTTGTAAACTCCAAGAAAGGAGTTGCTGACTGTGCTGTAGAGGTGTCTCCGTTAGGGGCTTCTATAGCAATTGTCTTTGCGTTGTTATTTCCTCCGTCAGTTGAATACTGACGACCTTCTAGTGCTTTTCCAATTATTGGCATTTTTACATTCCTCCTTCAGCGTCGATTTTCATCATCTCTGCCATTAGTTCATCGCGGCCCGGTCCTTCTTCAACTACTTCCTCTTCTACAACAGATTCCTCTGCTGGATAAGCAGGCTCTCCGTTGACAGTTTCCATAGCAATCTCGACCATATCCCCGTCCATTTCTGAGACAGTCCCTTCAATAGTGAAGGAAACTGCATCACCTTTTTCAGGTGAGAGAACCTCACCCTCCTCGCCTGCCATTTGAAGGCTGGCTACTGGTATCATTACGTTTGGCATAAGTATAAACCGGGAGGGGAATTACCCCCTCCCAGTGGTTAATAATCTTAGCTGTAGTTTGTACCACTATAAACCTGAGCCAAGAATTTCGGCTGTAGGATCTTCTGACCGTAGTAGGTCTTGAAGCCAACAGTGGTGAGCTGTGCTAGTGGATCAGTTTTGTCTGGTCCCTGAGCAATAGACATCTTAGGAGCATAAGGACTCTGAGAAGCTAAATCTACAGTGCCAAAGGCTTGATCACCAAAGACCATTGTAGAGAAAACGCTTCCTGTGTTGCTGTAAGTTACCCGATTAGCTGCTGCAGCACCGTGAGCAGTTTGATAAGAGTTAGTTGTTTCAATGCAACGAATACCTGCATAACGTCCAACTTCACCCTTCATAATTGCATCAGGATCACCGTAGTGACGAGAACTAATCCAATCAGAATCATTCTGCAAATCACGCAATACTCTTGGATCAGCAACAGCAGTATAATAGCCGTTAGTGGCTGGAGCATTGTTAACCTTCAGAGCTGTAGCTGTGTCCAGTAACTCAAGACCTGTCATCACCTGAGACGATGTAGGAGCTGCTGAGTAATAAGCTGAAGCACCAGCAAAACGATTAATTTTGTTAGCTGTGATTGTAGTGCCTCCAGTGATCGAAGTATCATCTGCAAGTGTGTAAAGGATTTTAGTATCCAAATGTAGAGCTGCGTCCTGACCGTTAACAGTAGTAGCCTGCTCCATATGATTAAATAATTCCTGAGCTGTAAGTAGATCAGAAATACCAATCACCTGACCGTATTGGCTGAGTGTTACGTCAACATACTCAAGAGTCATTTCCTTGTACGCACCCTTAGCCCAAGCTGTGCCTGAACTGTGTCCATCACCTTCGGTAAGACCTTTGATGTTACTTGTCTCTGGTTCTACATAACGGAAAAACCTAACTGAGTTTTTCCCCGCCTTTTCTGGAAGAGCTTGCTTTTTGGCAAACTGTTCTAGAACGATGTTTTGAACTATTTGTTTTAATAGTTCTTTACTGAAAAAAGCTTGTAAACTGTTACTAATGCCAGTTGAAGCTGTGTCTGTAATTCCTGCCATTTTTCTATTTTATTTATAAGTTAATAACTGCACCCCGTTGATCGTGATCCTTCACCATTTTTAGAAGTTCATCCCTTTGTCGGTCTGAACTCATATTACTGAAAGATTCCAATCTACCCGATTGGTCAACGGTTGTTCCGTTTATTTGTAGTTTGCCGTTTAACTCTTTTACTTGCTTTGCAAGCTTGGAGTTTTCAGCTTCCAAGGTGTCAACTCTTTTAGCCTTAATAAACTGTTTAGCAGCTTCCACTGCATCATTGATACCTTCTGGGTACGTTGCCAAAATCTTCTTTCTATCAAGCAATTCAGAAGTGAATTTATACAGTTCGGAGTCTTGATCCTGTAGTGACGGATTATCCTTCACTTGCTGGCTCAAATTTGCCTCCCATTGTTCCATTACTGTCCTTTGCGCGTTAAGGACTTCCTGCTGCTGGATCGTTTCCTTTGCTGTTTTAGCTTTTTGAAGTGCTAACTCTGCGAGATCGTCACGACCTTCCTCCCGATATTCCTGAGCGATTTGCTCATAGTCATCAGGAGTAAATTGTGCCGCTTCTTTTCGCTGCTGAATATCTGAGAACGCATCTGATTTCTTAGCTTCAAGCTCTTGGCGTTCTTGTGCCAACCTTGCTTGCTCTTGCTTTAATTCTTCTTTAGCTGCGTTTACTTCCTTCCAGCTTTTATTAGCTCTATCTTGGGCTTTTTTAGCTCTGGAGTATTTCGATTTCGGTTGTTCCTCAGAAGGTTCTACCTGTTCTTTAGGTTCAGGAGCTTCTTCCTTGGGTTTGTCTTCTACGTTGACCGTCTCGCTAGTTGGTTCCTCCGCTGCGTTGTCAGAGGTTGGGGTGCTCGCAGTATCACTCGCGGGGGCAGTGCCATCTATCTCAGCAATCTGCCCTAATAGCTGTTCGCGTGTGATTTCTACCTCACCAGCTTGTACTGTTTCAGTTTCAGACATAAATTCTAATTGGTTCTAGGGTTCAGTAACCACTCAAGATCATCTGTGACTCCTTCTTCTATTGGAGCTTTTTCTGGTTGTCTTACCATTAGCCCGTCAATAGATGCCAGAGCACCCTTAAAACCTGCAGCCCAACCTGCTTCATAAGCGAGATTAGCCTTGCTGCTGGATATTAGTTTCTCCATTTGATGCAAGTGCAACGACAATAAAGAACTATTTAACTTCTGGCCTGTTGTTGAACCGAAGAAAGCTCTGAGTGCTTCCGTATCCTGATCACTCCACTGCTGGGGTTTCGGGTATCCGTTGTTCCGGTTGAACGCCCTCAGCGTTCGCCATTTCTGCATTAGCTTGTTCATTATTCGCTGCTTGAGCTGCTTGCTCAAAAAAGTCATTAAGATCACGCTCAATTTCTGTAGCTGCTTTAGGGTCTTTTTCCTTCAACTGATTAACGTGTGCAGCCAAGTGCTGTTGCAACATCTGCCCTTCTATTGGCTCAGGTGCTGCCCCTTCTTGTGCTCTCTGTTGGATGTATTGCATCACTGTCTGGATATGTACCAGATCGTCATCAGCAGGTTTAACTTGTGCAGGGAATCCTAGTCTCAAGATTCCGATTTCTTCAGCTTGTTGCTCTGCCTGATCTGATGCCTGTATATCTGGATCTTGAAATAATCTCTTCACCAGTGTCGCATCATCTGCTTCCAGTACGGACTTCCTGAGTTGTCCTTGATTAATGAAAGGATCATTATTGAACATCTGCAAGCGAGTCATCGCTTTCTGGAATAAGAACTGTTTATTAACTCCGTCAGCAGATCCAGTAGGTTGAATGTTGTAATTCTGACTGAGTGCCTCCTGTGGCACTTCCTGAGCTGTGTCCAGATACCAGTAGTTCAGATCTGTAGCATCATATTGCTGCAGCATCGACCAGCTCATTCTGTAAAGTTTTCCTAAAGCAATCCTAAAGATTCTCATCCTCAGATCTGTACTCTGCTGGTAAAGACTGCTAACTGCTTCAACCTCTGTAGCTGTCCTTCGTTCTGGATAAGCTAGAGTTTGATTTAATCCAAAGTCTGGAGTGCTGATCCTTTGCTGGGCTATCTCCCGCATCAGGTTCATCTGCTGATCAAAGCTGATAGGTGGAGACTGCTGTGCTACTGGCTGAATGTCATAAGGCAGGATCTGACCGGGGGCCATACGAATATTGCCTGCATTTGGGATCTCCCTGTTTGTTCTGTAGAGAGGCTGATTAAACAATGTCATTGCATCGTTCTTTTCGTTCAACAACTTACAAAGCTCTGCCTCAAATACTGCTACCTGTTCGACTACTCCTCTACTGCTGTAATAGCCGGGATCTTTTATCTCATAAGGGAAAGCTACAAACGGAGGTTTACCGTGAGCGTACGGAATCTTCATCACAGGACGCAGATCAATATCCGGCTGTGCTGGTGAGTAAGTGCAGATTCTCCACTCACCTGATTCAGGACATCTGTAATAAACTTCCCAGACTATTATCTTTCCACTGCTGTCAAAGGTTAACCCTTCTCTCTGGTACTTGATTTCTCTTGTAGTTAAATCTCCAGAATCTTCATCATAGGTTCCTATGATTTGCTCGATTACTTCAGGGTCTTGATTGAAGGTCTTGTTTCTTCTGTAAGCATCTATTGTGTAGGTGCTGATCTGTGTAATTCTGTCAGCCGTTTCCAGATTTCTGGTGCTAGGCGGGACAATCATATGCTGAGGGTCTACTGAAAAATAATCCAAGCAACCTTTAGCGTGATTCCAAACCACTTTCATTATTCCCTGACCACTAACCAGAGTTGAGTCAATTGCTGAAAGTATTTCTGTTTCCAGATTGCTCTTCTGTTTCAGTCTGTGATCAAACCACTGGGCTGCTGCTGTTGTCAGTTCCGCAACCTGTGGGGTATTTGGAATAAATGAAGCTATTAAATCTGTAGCGAAAAGTTGCTGAAAATAATGTGGCTTTAACTTTTCTATTATTGAATCACTAAGAGGAAAGTGTGCATCTGAAGCTGTTGGCCAAGGCTTTGTTTTCCTCCGTAGACCGTGATGCCGCATCTCATAAAACATCCTCTGTCTAGTATCCCAGAGGCTTCTGTCTGCTAAGTCTTGTAGTACGTTAGCGTTTAATTTTTCCCTGTCCATCTTAGTCAGTCAGCCTCTTCTTCATCTTTGTTTTCTAAAACACCTTCCAAGGCTAAGGCAGCAGCGTGCATATGAATCACTCCTACCATTGTTGGGTAGCTTATATCGAACTCCACCAAGTATCTGTTTACTAATCTGGTTAGATCTGTGGAAAAAGCATCTGCTTGCTCTTCGTTAGTCATAAAAAAAGCCGCCCCTCCAGAAGGAAGGACGGCCACACAGATATGACAACTGCGAATAAGAACTATTTAAGGAAGGCTAATGCTTTCCCCAAGTGCTTTTCACAGTCGCCGGGATCACTTTGCAACTGATTCCTAGCTGTTTCAATGTGAAATTTTACCTGCTCAAGCTGGTTTTTTAGTGTTACTGCATAAGCAAAGCTATCTAGAGCCTCCTCAATAGAGTCATTTACAAGCGGAACTCTGTCCCACAAGTTATCTTTATGTTCAGCCTGCCCTTTCCTGTACTTTTCAGTGAAGAGTTGCCTGAAGGTATCAGTTAATTCAGTTAAATGTTGCTCTTGTTCCTCTGTCATTCTGTCCCTTTCTCCAGTTCATACTCCAGATCTATAATCACTTCTAAGCTGTCTTTAACGAACTTCCTCCCCGCTGGGCTGCTCTCCAGTGCGTCCCTGAATCCCTCTGGGTTCATCTCCACTAGCCTCTTCGTGTTGTCCAACCTTAGAGGGGTTTTGCAGCCAACTGTCCAAAGCAGACAGCTTCCTATCACGACGATCACTAGCCTGCTTCCGTATCTGTGTTTTTTCTGTTTCTTTAGCATAACCAAAAGCTTGTTTTAGTATTTCCAAAATTAATCTTATTACCTTTATCATCCTATGTTAATCCCCATTTGTGTCCGTAGTTGATTTTCATCATTAAGCTCCATCAACCCCTCTGCAAAGATGTCCTCTAGTGTTGCCTGTTTAGGTCCAGAATCCATTAGAAACTCTGAGCTGTAGGAGGCTGCCATTACAAAGGCATCAGCTCTGTCTGGACTACTGAATCCTCTGGCTCTGCATTCTGCTTTGCTTTCCAGATTTAGCTTCCCTGTCTTTGTAGTCTGTACTCTTCTATTTGTAAGCTGTGCGTGCAGGATCTCATCGTCTGGTAGAACAATATCAGCCTTCTCTATTTGTCTGGCTGCATTAAACCACATCTCTGCAGATCTATTCGCAAATCTGTCAGGCTCAAAGGCTCTACTGCCCAGATTGATCTGGTGCATTGGCCAGCCCATTTCTGCCAACTGTTGGGCCATTGGCAGCCCTAATCCTCCAGCATCACAAAAGATCTGTTGAGGCTTCAGACCTGCTCTTTCAAACTCCAAGGCAAACCTACCACAGGCTGCCATTGTATTCTTATCTCTCCAACTGATCAGCTTTGTAACGTGGTTGCCTGTCCTGATACAGATAACATTCTCATCAGCTCCTGCTGCAAAGTCCACAGCAGCCACTACCTCACCCTTCTGTTTCTTTGGAGGATTCTCCAGACAGTGCATCAAACTGTCCCAAGGGATAACTGTGGACTCCCCAGACTCTTCCATAAACTCAGCCCGTATCATCGAACTGATCAAAGGATGTGATGCTCCCCACTTCTCTATCTGTTGCTCGATCCACTTGGGATCTATGTGGGGGCAGTCGTAGGCAGTGACTGTATGTAAATCCCAAAACTCCTGCTCCTTACTAAAGCATTTATAAAACTGCCCCTTACAGCCTCCCGGTGATGACATCAGTAAAACCCTATTTGGCTGGCATCGTTCCAGTGCCATAAATATTTCATCTTTTACCGTCTTTGCTTCATCAATTACCATCAAAAGATTATCAGCGTGCCAGCCCTCAAACCTACCGGGATCATCTGTGCTAAACCCTATCACCCTGCTTCCGTTAGGTGTACTCAGTTCAGTCTGATTAATCTGTATCCCCAATCCTCCAACCTTTCTAGCCAAGCTTCTTATAGTTGGCCACATCTGTTCCTTCACCTGCCTGTAAACTCCTGAAGTAGTTACGCAAACGCTATTAGGATACATCAAAGCGTGCCACAAGGCTGCAGGTGCTGCGCACATTGCTGTCTTCCCTGATCCGTTGGCTGCCTTTAGTGCTATCCTAGTCTTAGGTTTACTAAGGCTCTGCAGCACCTTCTTCTGCCAAGGATGCAGTTTCAGCTTAAAGATCTTCTCTGCAAAAAGATCACAATCAGAGTCTGATCTTTTCTGCTGTTTCTGCTTTGTAGAATGCGTTTTGTTTTTTTGTTCTGCTTCTGTCTTCATCTGTCTTCGGTCCTTCCTCCCAAACTTCCCTAATCATCTCTGGAGTATCACCCTTCTCATCAACCAACTGCTGCACCAGAAGGCAATCCTCCAGCAAATACAGCAATACTGTAGGCAACTTAAAAGCATAGGCAAAAGCTTTGCCAGCCAGCACTTTCTCAGAGCCAACCAATAGCTCACCTTGGTGAAACTTCATTAAAGTCTCATAATCAAATCTCCTCCACTTCACCTCTATTGCAGCCTTCATATAATCAGCAGTAGTCAGGATGCCGTCCAAGTGGCTCATTCTCTGCCCACTGCCTTCATAATAATAAGTTTCCCCCTGCTTAACACAGTGGGCCAGATACCTGACTACAGCTTCAGTCTCCTTCTCTTCTGCTACTTCCCTGCTCACCTCAGTATCCTTAGCTTCTCCTTCAGTTTGTCGTGTAGATCCTTGTTGCTCACTTTAGTCGCTTCAATTGCTGTCCTTAGCATTCCCTTGTCAGGCTTAGGCTGCATCAGAAGGCTCAAGCTTAACTCAGTCCAGTACTGCCTAGCATCAGCCTTCTTCCTACTGGGGCTAGTTGTTCCCCAGTTCTCTTTATAATTGCTCTCTAGTCTCATATACCACTCAGGAATGATCCTGCCTTTAAACAGCTCTACAGCCTTCTCTACAGCCTTATCCACCTAGCACAGGACTCTCCCCTATATGCCCACAGAAACATTCAAATCTAGCAAAGTGGTCACAGTAGTCATCACGCCTTACCTCCAATATCTCCAGCTTCTCCACAGGAATACTCTTGCTGCATTGCAGGCAGTACAGCCTTGATTCTGCAGGAACAGGGTCAGCATCAGGTTTCTGATATGCTGTAGAGAAATTAGAAGATTCAGGTGTGCGAGGGTTAGGAGGGGGGTGGGGGGCGTTTGATGCCCCCTCCCCTGCTGTGGGGCTGCCCCCCTCCTCCTCAGACTGATCAGTGCTGGCCCCCAGATTGGCCCTTGCTTCAGATTCCTTAGCATCTACGTCAATAACGTTCGATTCATAGTCAGACGTTGAGTCTAAATCTGAACGTTGCTGCTGCATTTCCAGCAGTTGCTCTGGTGAGATCGTTGAGCTGAAGCTCATCGTCTGCATCTCCACCTTCTTGCTTGTGCTGTAATCCTTCGAGAACCTGCTCTGTAGGGTTTTTAAAGCTAGATGCCCGTCTCCCCCTACAATCTGTTCGTTGATTGTTATGTGGCAAAGGTTGGCGTACTGACTCTCTGCGTGCGCTACGCTGTCCGAAAAGTCAGGGT
>Ga0208158_1000228_pt1 | contig 22441 bp, 15 predicted proteins | sample 8_EtaG_FD_184081 | JGI IMG/M metagenome (GOLD analysis project Ga0208158, IMG submission 184081) | Marine viral communities from the Subarctic Pacific Ocean - 8_ETSP_OMZ_AT15162 metaG (SPAdes) (version 2) | ecosystem: Environmental > Aquatic > Marine > Oceanic | place: Pacific Ocean | collected...
TGAACCCAATGAAGTAGGGCTAGTTAATATGGTATAGTTACCACTTCCATCATCTATTTTTATACTACCTGGCATTTATTCTCCTGGCTTAGGGTTGTCATCTTTTACTGTCTTTAAAGCTGTGTAAAAAGCACCTGTGTTATCTAGCTTACCATCATTTATATCGTGCCACAGTTTATCGAATTGTTCTGCAAGAGCAGGGTAAGCAGATTGTCTAGCAGTCTTATAGCCATTAGCTTCTTCATCAAGTTGTCTAGCTCTTTCATTCTCTGCCCAAGTATTTAATGTAGCTTCTTTTTGTTCTTCAGAAAGCTCTACCTCTACACCATTAACTATAGAATTACCAACTGGTGGTAATCCTGCTTTTATTTCCTCTACTGATTGTGCCATTTACTTTTTCACTCCATAAATTGTAATGCTTCCACTTGTTATATTGCCACTCTCCATTATAAATTTAATACCTGTTACAGCAGTTGCCACATCAATTAAATTAGTAGTTTCAGTTGCATATATTGTGCCACCTGCACCATAAGTTCCTAATGATTTTGCATAAGTAAAACCATTTGTTCCATTAGCAGGAAAAAAATCAGTATGTGCAGTATATTCTTCCCTTGTTGAGTTACCTAAAACATGTAGTGTTGTGTGGTCAGTTTCTGCTGATGTAAAACCACTAACAGATGAACTTGCAACATCAGCATATATATTATATCTTCTGTAACTTCCTGTTAAATCACTTCCACTTCCACCACCTGTTCTAAAAATAAATCTAAATTCTTTATTATTAGTTTCAGCTTTAAAATTGTTATACACAATTTTATAGTAAGCATAAGTGCTGTGGTCCACAAAGTTATCAAATGTTAAATCAGAACTACCACTTGCAGTAGCACTTGCTAACTTAACTAAACCACTATGAGCTACACTATCTTTAACTAAAACACCATCAATAGTTACACCATTTGCACCTGTATATTCATTGATTGTGTTTACTTGTATTTCACTCATAGTATTACCATTGTACCTGCATTTGTTACTATACCACTTATTGTTAATGGTCCTGCATATACAGCACCATCAGTAGAACCTATAGTGTAATTTGATGTTTGTTCTTGACTATGAACATAAGCACCACCTGCTGATGTTAAAGCTAGTGTTGTACTCATAGTTGCTCTTTCAGTTCCTGCTGTATCAAATCTAATAATATCTTCATCAGCACCTTCTTCTACCTGTATCTTGGTATCGCCATCTGCATCTACTATTTGTGTAGCATCTACACCGCTAACAACTAAGTCTATTGTTCCATCTCCATCTTGATATGTAGCTGTTATACCTGTTTCGGTATTGCTACTAAACATAGCACCGACAATATCTTGTATCTGTTCGGTAGTATTTCCTGTAGCAACTAAGTCTATAGTGCCATCACTATCTTCATAGGTAACTGTAATGTTAGTTTCTGTATTACCTGTGAACATAGCACCGACAATGTCTTGTACTTGTTCAGTAGTAAGTTGTGTGTCTGCTGTCATGTCATCTACAACTAAATCTATAGTGCCATCTGAATCTTCATAAGTAGCAGATATTCTAGTTTCTGTGTTGCTAGTAAACATAGCACCTACTATGTCTTGTACAGCTTCTGTATTTAGTGTTACTGTTACAGTGTCTGTTGCACTAGCTGCTGTATCAATACCATTACCACCTGCTATCTCTAATGTGTTTGCATCAGATATAGTTTGGTCTGAACCAGTATCTCCTGATACAGTAAAACTGTTCATGTTTCCAACACCAGTTCCAGATAAGAAAGCTGCTCTAGTTTGTTTCTTTAAACCACTAGCAGTGTCATCATATATAAGTATTACATCATTGTTATCAGCAGAAGCTTCATTAGTTTGTCCAGTAATAACTGTTGCATCTACAGCTATATCATTACCAGATATTGTTAAACCATTTCCACCATCTAATGGTGTTCCAAATACTGTAATTTTTCCACCCATACCAGAGTGTGATGTACAATAATAATAAAGAACATCTGGAGTAGCAGCATCTACTGTGTACTCTACATAAGAACCAGTAGTCCCTTGTGATACACCAGAACTTGTTTTGCCTGTTGTATATTCAGAACCACCACCATGTGAACCATTACTTGTTATAGATAAAGCAAATGGATGTCCAGAAGTAGAGCTATGAGATAAATTAAATCTATGAACAACTCCTGGTCTAAAAGATATTGTAGCTTGTGCTTCTCCATCTATATAAAATTTATTACCAGAACCTGGGTTAACAACAGTTACTGCATACTCTACTATTACTGGATTATTTTCTAAATTAATAGTTTTATTTGTTAATTCTTGTGTCCCTGTAAGAGTTGCAACAGAACTATCGATAGCTACTGTAATTTTATTAGTACCTGTAGCTGTGGCTATACCTGTACTACCTTCAATATCTAATGCTTCAGAATCTAAATCTATTTCAATATTGCTACCAGTATCAGCAGATACTTCTAAATGTTCTGCTGTTATTTGGTCATCTACATATTTTTTAATTGATTGTTGTGTAGCAAGATGCGTGTCACTATTACTAGCCATATTATCTTCATCTTTTACAGGAACAACAAAATCCATTGTTCCATCACTATCTTCGTATGTTACATCTATAAATGTTTCTGTATTACCAGTGACCATACCTCCAACAAAATCTTCTATTGATTCTTCTGTTTGTATTTGACTATCTACATACGCTTTTATAGATTGTTGTGTAGCAAGATGTGTAGCACTATCAGATGCCATGTTATCTTCATCTTTAACTAATCCTGATGTGTTTACTGCAGTACCATCAGAGTTCATTATTGTATCTACTCTGTCATTTAAGTCATCAAAGTGTTGCTTCATAGCAACCATTCTGACTTTAGCACCTACAGCGTGTGCGTTTAATCCACCACTATCACTATCAATATTTCTTACTACTGTAAGAGATACTCCACTTCTGCTAGTAACCTTTATATATTCCCTAGTGCTATCACTATCAGGGTCTATAACAAGATACATTGGATTGGATGCGGAAGGTGAACCTACTGGTGCTGCGTTTACTTGTACTGATACTTCTGTTGCATCTGCACCAATGGCTAAAGCTAATGTTGTTTCATAAGCATTTTGTAATATGCTTTTTTGTGCGGTCATACTATCCTAATCCTGCTACTCCTAATTGTCCTACACCAAGTAGTCTTGTTACTATCGTAGCAGCATCTTCTGCTCTCACACCACGCACTCTAAGTAAACAAAACTGCGTTACTGAACCTATCTCTGACCTTTCAGAAATTGGGTATTGTACAGATTCTACCACACCTCTTATTATTTCGCTAGGTTCAAACATTTGTAGTGTAACAGAATCTCCCTCTTTATTTTTTAATGTTTGATATATTACTTCACCTAAATTTTGTACTTTAAATGCTTTACGATTAGGTCTTTCTACCTGGTCAGATAAGTTAATTGGCACAGTAACTACTACAAGTTCTGGTCTAGGCAAAGCTCTTACAGATACAGCTCTAAACTCTGGTGATTCTGTAAATGTTACATTAGGTTCTAATACTATTTTTGTATTTAAGTATCTAGCGTTTCTGTTTAACTGATATTCTACATTACCTGTACCTGCAACAGAACTACCTATTAGTTCCCAACTAGAACTATTAGGGTCATCAATAGTGTCATAATTTGTAGATACAAATATCTGTACAGATTTACCTGCAGATAAATTACTATGTTCTACTTCTACACCTACCCATTGTTTTTCTTCTGATGTAAAAAAATCTGCGTTAGGTAATATTAAATAACCTGTGCTTTCATACAAAGATGTTTCTCTGTATATATCCTTACCTGCTACAGCTACAACAAATTTTCCATTTGCATTTGTTATACCTGTAACAAATCCTGATGCACCGATTTTTAAATCTCTAGCAAATCCTGCTGTTGGTAAATAGTATCTCCACAAAAAACTTTCACTACCGCTTTCTTTTATGCCACAATATACACTATCTCTTGATACAAACATATGTTTAGGTGTTGTATCTTGTCCTGATATAACCCATTCTTTTATTAATTGTCTGTTAGCTAATACATACAAGTTATCTGCTACAACTAAATCTGCTTTATAAAATCTACCTACATCTCTTGATTTTTCTTTAGTACCAAAAAATACAATACCTTCTGCAGCAGCAATAGAATGCACTTCTTCAAATGGTATGTTTGTTTGTCCTAACAAAGTCATAGTTCCTGTAACATCTTTTAACGAATATATATCACCATTGGTAGAAGCTACTAATACAACAGCACCTGCATCTACAACTTGTGATACATGATGACTATCTTCAAAAGTTATTACTGCTTGTGCATCTTGTAAATCAGAACCTGACCATGTTTTATTAAATGGACTTACTGCCCATACTCTTTCTACTGAACCATCATCACCTGATATTATTAGTTGACCTTTAGCAAACCATACACCATTTAAACCACCTGAACTAGATTGTGCTGTTGATTCTTCTGTCCATGTAGTTCCATTAAACTTTATAAGTTCTGAATTGCTTGTTCCATCTGCTGTTGTTAAATATAATTGATTACCTACAGCAGCTATACCAGTAAAATTATAATTTATTGTAAGTGATGTATAACTAGAATCAGTTACTTCTGCCCAAGTATCTCCATGGTCTGTAGATTTATACACTTTATTTTGGTCTGTAACATACAAGTGACCATTTGTAAGTTGTGCTAAATAGTTATTAGAACCTGCAAATACTGTGTCTGCACCTCTAACATTTTCATCTTGTGTTGTATATAGTAAATGGACATGATAAGAGGTTTCATCATCTCCATGAAATACATCAACGCCTTGACTATCAAAAAATCTTGTAACATCTCTGTCTGTATTGTTTCTTTTGTGTGCTGAGTCTAAACCTTGTCCACCGCTAAAATCTGACCTAGAAAATATTTGACCTATGTTAGTTGTTATATCTTCAGGATTAGCTTTTAAATTAACTTGTTGATTAGGAAACTCTGCAGTAGATATTGTCATTTGTCTGTTAGGTCCTATTGCGGCTCTAAACAACAAATCATCTAATGCTAAATCATATCCTTTTCTTTTAGGATTTATAACTTCACTTGTTAATGGAACTCTAGGCATTATTGTACCCCTGAGTTAACACCATTAATTTCTACTGCTTCAGGGTATCTTGCTCTTAAATTTTTTCTAGCTTGTTGTATTAATACTTGTTGATATTGTAATAATGAATTTCTGACAGATGATGCTGAACCTACTGGAAAGTTATTAAGTTGCATTGATTGTGTAATATTTTCTACTGTGACTGCAGGTATATCTCTACCTGATACTAACTGTGCTGCTACACCTGCCATAACAATAGGTTCATACTCTGTTTCTAAACCTACTTCTGCAAGTGTTGTATCTTCTATATCTCCATCAGTGTCATAATCTTTTACATCTAAAAATTTTTTCTTAAATGTTACATACACAGTATGACCTTGTGATATTGAATAAAACTGTAAAGCATTAACTACGCTTGGTCCTGCGGTGTATGTAATTGTTCTTTCAGTTCCATTACTATCTGTGTATGTAAAAGGATTAGGTAATGTAATTAATTGTACAGACACAGGTTGAAATACAACACCAGTTTGGTCTGAACCAGAAGAAAAATCTGTATATTGTGATATTGCTTTTAACACTGATACTAAATAATTATTACTGCCTGGTGCATCATGTGTACCAAGTAATGTATATCCATCACTAGCAATTACAGTTTTAGTTTCTACTGCAAACAATGTTGGATATAAATTGTGTATTTGGTCTGACACAGCATCAAATACTGTGTTTCTAGGAAAGACTGGATTTACACGAATAATATCATCTACTGCGTGTGCAGCTAATGTTGTACCTCTAAAAGCTCTTTTGACTGTTAGCTGTTCTGCTGATGTATTTAGTGCAGTAACTAACATTAATTCTCTGTTTACTTCTACTACAGCACCTGGCTCTAGCATGTCCTCTTCTTCTGAAGTTAAATAATCTGATTCGTATTCTACAGTTGTTGCTGTTGCATCTGCAGCTAATGTTCCTCTTAAAACAGAAAATGATTGAATGTCATCATTTGGTTCTAGGTACTCACGATATATTCTATCTATTAAATTTCCTATATTTGTACTCATAATATAAAACTATACCACAAGAAAAGGGTGGAGGTGGAGTTCCACCCTAATCTTGTAATTACTTTTTAAGCTACTGCTTGAATCTTGCAGTGGTATGAAGGAGGACCAAATTCAAATCCCATCTCCATATAAATTGCTTTACCAATTCTTGCATTTGCATCTTGGTCAAGGTCACGAACGAACACAGTACCAAATCCTGGGATGTTGGTAAATACTGGTTGTATGTAAGCCATGTCTAAGATGAATGAAGAACCTGCAGGCATAATGTCAGGGTCAATGACCATTAATCCAATAGAACCAAATGGGGTTACTACTGTATCAATGTCAATTCCTGCAACATTTCTATCTCTAGGAATGATTGCACCTGTTATTCCGACATTACCACCAATAAGTTCTGTGTTAAGGTCCAAAAGTTGTTTTGGACTTACACATAGAACTGGTTGCTTTAGTGGTGCATGAGCATCATATAATCTCTTCATAGCACCTGCTATTGCATCAAAAGAAAGCACTCTTGCTGAACCTGAACCATCTCCTGCGGCATCATTGTAAAAACAATTACCGCCTAGTGGGTTTGCAGATGCAGCTACAGTATTGTTAGCGTTCTTGCTTTGACTAACCCAATGGTCTATTCCCCACATTTCTCTAGTTCCATCACCTGGGGTGGTATTAGCACCATCAGAGAAAGAACCATTGAATGCGAACCATTCTGCTTCTTTTGCTACTTTTTCTAATGCTTTTTCAAGCTGTAATGCAAATTCATCATTTACTGGTGAGCCACCAAATAGTCCTTGTGCAGCACCTGCTGTTGTTGTTCCATCACCATCTGATTGGTTAACAACATTAGCACTTAGTGTGAAAGGATTTTGATTGCCTGTTGAAGCTAAAGCTGTGTAGGTCATTTGTACACCTTTATGGAAAATTTGAGTTACATATGTAAATGCACTTCTATCTCTTCCAAGATATTCTGTAGGTGAGTTACCTTCTTTTCCTTTAGTTGGTTCTGAATTAATGATTGCACTATCTTCTACTTGGACTTGCCAATATGTAGAATTAAGTACTTTACCACCATTCAAACCACCAACTGCTGAAAGCAAAGGTGTTCTTTGACCGCCAACTTTAAACAATTCACCTGCAAAGTTATTGATATTTTGTGCATATATTGTATCGTTTGTTAACGAAATACTTGCCATTTTAATCTTCTCCTATATAAATTGTTTTATTGGTTTAGAAGAAGTAAAAGATACTACTTAGCTGTTCTTTTTTGCTTCTTCTATAACAGAGAGCTTGGCAGCTATTGAGTTACGCACATTTCCTGATTTTTCTATTTCTTTAACCTGTGATACTACATCTGTGTTGTATAAATCTACAACAGAATTTTTCTGTATGTTGTTTAGTTTCTCTTGACTTTGTTCTACATTTTCTTGTAATCTGTCTTGATTCCCAAACTCAACTTGAAATTCTTGTGATGCGTATTCCTGGATTCCTTCTACAGTTAAATCGCCTTCGTACATCATCTCAACTGCTTTTCCAACACCTTTAGTAGTGTCAAGACCTGCTTCGTTAAAAACTTGTTGTCTTTCTTTACCTTCGTATTCTGCAATTTTAGATTCGTAGAGTGAAAGTTTTTCTCTCATCTCTTTCCAATTCTTATCGCCTGTGTCAGAGTTGTTTAGTTCTTCTGTCATTATTCTATTGTCCATTTCTTCTACATTTTTTTACAAGAGGTGTAGAGTAACCTCTGCATTTTTGTCTTACACTACTGTTTTTATTTGACAGGTCTTGTCAGTAGGCATCAAGACCGATTACAAAATGAAGGTCTAGTTTAACCCCCAGACCTGTCTACAGGGTCAATATTTAGTATAACAGATAATTGTAAAGTGCAAGTTTATGATTCTTCTAATCCTACAACTTCACCTGTTCGTAATGTAGCTGCACCTGCTTGTGCTGCTGATGCTGATGCAATTTGTGCTTGTATTCTACCTATTCTCTGTGCTTCTGATTGTTGCCCTAATTCAGTAGCTTGTACATATCCTGTAGATGTTACTTCACCTCTACCAAATCTCTCTGCACCGCCTGATAGTCCAGGTAATACTGTAGATGCAGCTTGAAATCCTCTTCTAGCTTGTGCTTGTGTTAATCCTTGTTGTTGTAACCCTCTAGCTACTTGTGTTGTAAGTGCAGATGTACCTAATGCTACTTCTGCTTCTGCCATAATCTGACTTTGTCTTATTTGATTTTCTAATACTGATGTATTTAATTTAGGTGATATAAACATACCAAATATAGATTCTTCATTTAAATCTAAATTAAACTCTCTAAGATACACTTCTTTAACTTGTGGTATATTTTGTACAATATTTTGATAACCTACTTGTAATCTCTCTGCAAACTCTGCAGGTGATACATCACCAGATATAGCTTCTACAATGTCTGCATCAAATACTTGTGGATTTAAATTGTAGTTTCTTAGTTCTAATTGCATAAACTCTTTTGCAACAATGTATTCTTGTTCTGTCATACGAAGTGAATTATCTTCTTTTCTAATGCCAGGGTAAACAGTTTCCATCATTGGGTCTGAACGCATCTGTAGTAGTGCTAGTTCACTGCTACCAGTGTCTATGTAACCTTGTACATATACATCAATTAATCTTTCATCTAAATATGGAAATCTTAATTTAGCTTCTTCTTTAGTTGTAAGACTTGGTGATTCTACTGGTTCATATGGTACTTCTACAGTTTGTGGTGTATATACTTGTACGCTTTGTTGTGCAGCGTTAAGTCTTTCTTCTAATAATCTTCCATCTCTTTGTTTATTAAGTCTATCTATTTCTGCTTGTACTGTTGCATCTGTGTATGTACCTGCAGCATCCTCTTGTTTTACATATCTTCCACCAGGTCCTTGTACAATGATATATTTAGTAACCTGACCACCACCTGTAACAATGTTTTGTATTTCACCTGGTGGTGTATAACCTTCAACTTTTTCTGTAATTAAATCTGTTTCTATTTCTAATTGACTTCTTGTATCTAATGGTTCAGGTTGTCTAGTCTTTAAAAATATTTCTTCTGACTCACCTCTAGCAATAGCTTCATCTTCGCTACCATATCCTAATCTTTGCCACCACTCCATAATTACTCCTAACTAAATGCTGCCGATAAATCTTGTTTAAAATTACCTGCCATACCACTAAGTATATCTTGTTGTACACCTGGTGTATTCTGGTAATCGTTTCTTACTTGCTTACCTATAATTGTGTAATCACCTTTAAAATCTTTAGCTAAGTTATCCATATATGATTTAAACTCTTTGTTTGGTGCTTGTTTAGTTATGTTAAATCCATAGTTATACAATGGTGCAGACCAAGTGCTGTGTTTAGAACCAGAGAAATGTGGATATACTTTATCATGTGCAGCTTGTAACTCTGTTCTTATTTTTTCTTCTTGTACATTACTTTCACTAAGTGCATCTAGTCTTAACATACCTGCATACTTTTCTAATTGTCCTGATTCTATGTAACCATTTAATGCACTTTCACCCATTATGTCAATAATAATATTTTTAGCTGCTAGTTCTCCTGTCTTTGTTTCATCAATCATACCTATATATTTACGATATGACTCAGGTAAAGCATCTTCACCACCTACCATTTTTCTATAATAAGAATCAGATAACAATCTCATAATTTCAAACCCTTTAGCACTACTCATAGCTTGACCTTCTATCATTTTGCCTGATGTAATATCTAATGCTAGTTGTGATGACAAAGCATTAAAACCAGAACCAGTTATACCCAAACCATTTAAATCAACATTAAAGTTTTCTTTGTTCTGTGCTAACTGTGCATCTGCTCTGTCTGGTGCAAGTAATTTAAGTTGTATAAAATTTCTTTCTTGTGTTGTTGTGTTTAAATAATAAGGTGTATTTTCTATTTCCTCTGGTGTTACTGGAATACCTGTAAGTGCAGAAGAAGCATATAGTTTTACAATATCCTCTTCATACACCCAGTTACCTGATATAGCAGCACTTCTATCTATATTCTTTTCTAATATAGTTTCTATATCTGACCAATTTCTGTCATCTGGGTCTTGTAGCTGTGAATAATTTAATACTGGTACAAACAATCTTTCGTTTGCATTTTCCCATTCTTCTTTTGTAAATGATTGTATTCCTGTAGGAGGTTGACCATTAGTAAAGTAATTATTAGAGTCTATAAAAACAACAAGCGGTAAACTGTATTCTGGTCCTGCAACATTAAATATTCCATAGTATTCGCCATCTACTTGTATGACCTCATCTGATTCTATATACTCTGGATTAAAATTACTCATTATTTATTGCTTCCTGTAAATCCTGCATTATATATACTAGCAGGATTTTCCTTAAGTTTTGTAGTATAATCGCTAGTGGTTTGGTCTGTACCAGATTTGTACGCTTCACCTATTAAAAACATTAAACCTTTTGTTAAACCCCATCCTGGTGAATATTTAGATATTTTTTCTTGGTCTAATTCATTCATAAACTGACTACCAAAATCAAACTCTTCTAGTTGTTTTTTACCTGGCGGTGTTTGAAAATAATCATATGCAGACATACCTAATACTTTAACTGGTTTTCCTGTAGCATCTAACTCTGGTTGTCGTAATTCGTTATACACAGCACCACCTTCTCTGTATTTGTAAGCAGATGAATCTGCATATAACGCTGCTTGTGCAACATCAGCTAATGCTACTCCTATTTCGTAAGCTATGTATGTTGGCAATATGTTACCAAATTTTAATCTACCAAAACCTAATTTAGATGCTGCATCATCTAAATATGGAACTGCTTTTTCTATAGCTTTTTCTATAGCAACATCTCCTGGTGCTAATGCAGGTGCTATTTTACCTAATCCTGCTAATGCAGTTCCACCTAGTACACCAAATCGTGTAAGAGTTTTAGCTAATGTATTGTATAACTTTGGATTTTTAGCAACTGTTTCTTGTGCTAGTTGTGCAGCTAGTTTGCTATCAGTACCACCTTGTTGCATTTTATTTTGCACAGCAACTTTTATTTCTTTTTCTGTTGGTGCTGTAGAGAATCTGTGATTAGTTAATGATACTTCTAAATTGTTTATCTCTGGTACAAATTGATTTACCACATCACTGTCAGATGCTATATATCCTTTAAAGTTACCTGCATCCCAGTATTGTTCTACATTAGCAAAATTTTCACCTAGTATTTTTTCTATCTCTTGTACAGATATTTGATTAGCTTCCATATCTAGCAATACATTAAATTTTTTATCTTGTAACTGTTCTGGTGTATAGTATTTAGATTTAAAAGTATTTTTTAATTCTTCATTAGCTTTGTATATTGCATCATTGTTAGCAAATTTTTCTTCTATTATTATTATTCCATTTTCATTTAACAAGTTTTCTTTTATAAATTTAATTTGTTCTGCTCTATTTTTATCCATAAATTGAAATGCCATAGACTCATGTACTACATCATATTTATCTACTTCATTAAATACAGCAAATCTTACAGGTTGAAATGCTTTAGCATCAAATATTTTATCTTGGTCATCTAATACATAACTAAATGCTTCTCTTCTAAATATTGCATTAGTAACTAATTCACCTTCTTCAAATACATCTTGTGCTTTTTTTAATGGGTCTAACACTTCTACATAAAAGTTTGGATTATTTTTAGCTAATGCTTTTGCCCATGTTCCTTCTGTTCCTCCTATATCTAATACTTGATATCTTCCTTTTAATAAGTTGTCAGGCATAGGTTGTTTGTTAAGTAAATTAGATAATGCTAAACCTTTTATTATTTGTGTTTCATAAAATGTAGGTATTGATGTAAAAATGTGTTGATTAAAGTTGCCACCTTCTTTAACTAATTTGTTATAGTCATCTTGCCACTTATAAATATCTGGATTGTTCAAATCTATAATCTGTTCATACGCTGATTTTGGTCTATATTTTTCATTAATACCTTTTACAACATCATCAAAAAAGTCTTGTGATGCTTGACCTGCATCAGCTAAAGGTTTACTAATATTTTCTATTTCAAATCCATTTTTTGGTAAATCAGATACATTTATTCTGTTAACATCATCTTGTATTAATACCTGCTCTAGCTTTGCACTAGGTTTGTTTGCTGCTTCTGCAAGAACAATTATTTCTTGCTCATTACTAAATGACAATCCTAAAGCATCTAAATCTATCATGTTGTTTTTGTGTATTAAATAAGTTTCTACAGTATCACCTGCACCATATAATTGATTCATTTGATAAGATACAGCTTGTGCTGATGATGGACTTTTAGACATTGATTGCCATGGGTAAAATCTATTTAATTTACCACCACGCCATAACACAAAATAGTCATTAGGATTATTTTTATATATTTTATTATGTGCATCTATTATTACATTTCTCATGCGTTCTTTTAAGTTAGTAAATTGACCTTGTTCAGTTACTAACTCAACTAATACTTTATTTATTTCTGGTCCAAGTTCAGAGTTACGAGATTGTAGTCTGTCTAAAAAAAATGCTTCATCATTAAATACACCCATAGGTATAACTTCTGTAATTGGCTTATCACTAAAAATACCAATTTTGACAATATCTGATAGTGCATCTGCTTGGAAATATGGTTTATGTGCGTATGCAGTTGATGGACTGTGACTAGCTAAATATATAAAAAACTTAGTTATATCTTCATCAGATGCTCTGTTTTTTAATATTCTTTCATATAATTCTTTAGCATCAAAACTTGTAGTTCTATTCCAGATATATTCTTTACCTTCTCTAGTGTATCTAGTAAAAGAGTCTGGATTAAATACTTTATTAGGTTTGATTACATCATCTGCCCATTCATCTATTTCACCTACTGGTACATCTAGTACATCTGAAGTGTAATTAAATCTTGTTTCTAGTAATGGTGCATCATCTACTACATTTGTAGGTGTGTCTGGTATATCTGTATAGTATTTATAGTAACCATTTAATGTTCTGTCATATTTGTCCATGCCTTGTATGTTTTTTCTTGGGTCAATAGGTTCAACTTTATTTCCTTGTTCATCTAATACCCAATCCCAATCTTCCATTTCTGCTAAAGCCATATCTTCAAAAGGAGTAGGTTCTGTCCAACCATCAAAAACAATAGCCATGTCCTCTGTTTTTTTTGTAGTGTATAAATCATCATTAAATGCTATTACATCATAAAAAACATCTTGATTAACAGCACCTAATATTCTTGACTTAACTGTTTGGTCTACTATGCCTTCAGATAATTTATCGTACTTTCTGTATCTTGATAACAAACCTTCTTTTATGTGTGGATTATCTATTTGTTCTATAAAATTATCTAAACTTTTTCTAAATTCTTCAGGCGTTACTCCTTCTTTTAACTGATAACCTGTGCCACTTTGTTCTCTTAGCAAATCATCAGGAGTTAATGTATCTCCTTTTCCTTCATAAAAAGGTATTGGACCAAGTTCTTCAACAGGATAGTTTTTTATAAATTCATCATAAGAAATATTATCAGGTCTTTCTAGAATATTTTGGCTGAACAATTCAGAATTTTTTTCTACTGGTAATTCACCAATTACATTTTTATCTAAATTTTTAAAAGCTTCTACTTGATTTTCGTAGCCAATCATAGTTGCTTTAATATCATCTACTACATTTGTAGGTGTGTCTGTATTTTCTAAAGTATTTGGTATTGTAATATCATTTTCTAATGTAGTTGGTAATGTTGTTTCAACTGGAAAGGTATCATAATACTCTAATAAAACACCTTTCATACCTTTGCCTTCTTTTAATATTTTATTGAATTTATCTAATGCTTGTACATCTCCACCTTTACCTTTAGCATTAAAAGAATAATCTACAATAACTTCACCATCTGGAAAAACCCTTTGTACATTAACTATTGTGTCATCTAAAGTTTTATTTACATCAACTATTTCTGAACCAGATATACCTGTTTTTATTGGTATGTCATCTGGTAATTCTAAAACAAATTCATACTTCACTCCACCAACATCTTCTGCATAAAATATACTATTTTGAATGCCAGATGATTGTTTTATTAAAAACTCTTTAACTAATGCTATCCAATCTTTTTCAGCCATTGTTACCTTCATTAGGTGATGGTATGTTAGCTATACTAGATGAGTCATAATCAAACAAGTTTCCAAATTCTTTAGATTTAACTTGCATATAAGAATTAACATAAGCACCTATTGCATCAGTAACGCTTTCTAAGTCTCTATCTATTTTTTTACCTTTTGTAAAAGGTACTACATAGTCTTTATATGCGTTCCATTTGTTTAATGGGTCTCCATCAGTTCCAAAAGATTTAGGATTATCAGATAATCTTTTTATGTAATGTGCAACAAATTGTGAAGCAAATTTTTCGTTATTGTTTATTTTGTTAACAAATTCTTTTTGTGTATATTCTTTCCCTGACTCTTTAAAAAAAGTTGTCAATGTTTCATCAGGTTTATTTTCATCTCTGTTTTTATAAAAACCTTCTACATTGACTTGATACACACCATAATCTTTAGTGCCATTAGTATTTGTTCCAATAACATCATTATTTAATCCAGATTCAAAAGAAGCAGTCATAATTAATAATGGTATTAAAGCATCACTAACACCAAAATTTTGTAGATATTCTACTAAATCACTTATTCGTACAGAGACAGCCATTACCCACCTAATGATTTAAGTCTCATTATGGACTGACTAATATTTCCTACATTGTTTCTTGCTCTACCAACATCTTGTTGTCTAGCAAGCACACCTTCAAAATCTCCTGCTATTCTTTCTTGTAGTCTTGATACTGCATCTACTTCTTCTGGTATAGGCTCTATAATTTGTTCTGTTTCTACTGTTTCTATTGGTCTTTCAGACAAAGGTTCAACAGTTTTTTTTCTAGTTTCTATTGTTGTAACTTCAGGTCCTTCAACAGACATTCTTGCAACAGCTTCATCACTATAAAATTCTTTTTGTTCTAATTCTTTTAATACTAATTCGTAATAGTTTCTTTCTTTTTTTGTAGCTTTTTTTCCTATAGAATTAAATATTGCATCTACTGTTTGTAGTCTTGTAGCCTTATCACTTTCTCTATATTGTTTTGGTATATAAATCTCTTCACCAGGATTTAATAATTCTAAATCTATTGCTGTGTCATAACCAACACCTGTAGAAAAATTAGATGCTGTCATAGCTTTTATTAAAGCATTTCTTGTTTCCCTACCTGCTCTTCCATATTCCTGAGTATAATTTTCCATAGACAACCATTGTGTTCTAACTAATCTATCTTGTAATGTTCTTAACAATTTAGGAGTTTCAATTAATTTATCTAATACTATGTCCTCATCTCCTGGGTAGTACCAATTACCTTGTGGATTTAAACCTTGTAGATAAACATTAACATCTTGAAATTTTGGTGTACCATCTTCGTTTTTTTGTCCTGTATTTATTAATGAAGGATAACCAAAAGGAGAAGTAGATGTGTAATTTACTCCACCACCTAATACAATATCTTGACCTGCTTTGCCTTCCTCTTTAATTGCACCTGTTAGGTTTACTGGCTCTTCTTCTTGCCAACCATCATTTAGATATGTTTGTAATTTTGATTTTTCAATTTGTATATTAACTACACTTCCATCTTCTTTTATTTTATAAATTGTTATCATACTTTCCTCATTATGGCGTATATTGATATTCTACTGTGGATAAGAACTTTGTTCTATATATTCCTGCAAAGTCTGGGTATTCTTCCACAACTTTTGCTCCCCAGTTAAATAAGTAATCACGCATAGCTTGTGTTGCTTGTTCTCTTCCTAAATATTCTATAGCTTCATTTTCTGGTTTTAATACTTCTACACCTCTTGGTGTAACTTTTTTCTTTTCATTTTGTATTTTTTCTATCATATACATAAAACCAACATTTTTATCATCACCATATAAAAACTTTTGCAATCCTTTTCCTGATTCAGTAGTAAGTATAAGCTCATCATTAGCTGCTTTCTTTAATTCTTCAAATACAACATATCTACTTACTGGTTCTGTTTTAGGTAAATCTCTTGCATCTGTACCAAGTGGTACTACTTCTAATAGATTTGCTTTTATTAATGATAGTTCAGCTTGTGCATCTTTTTCTGATATTCTGTTTTCTGCTCTAGCTTCTCTAATAGGTTTAGATTGATAGTTAAACATTATTCTAAAAAATGTTTCTTGTGCTCTTTCTATTTTTTCATCTAATGATAATGTTATTCTTTGTCCTTCATCTACTTGATTATAAAAAGAGTTAACATCTAATAAATCATACTCATAAACATTTGGTGCAAATAATGGAAATGTATATTCATACTCTTTTGCTTTTTCAGGATGTGCATTAAACCATTCAACTTCTTCTTCTGTTGATGGCAAAGATACTCCTAATGTTGTTGTGTTTCCTTGCACTAAATATACAGCAGTATATACAGCATCCATATCTTCTGGTGTGCCACCAATTAATGATGCAATTGTTTGATACGCTAAATACTCTTCTCCTGGTTCTACTTGATTAATAACTTGTCTAAACAATGCAGTTATAACTGTGTTGGTAAAGTAATCATCATCATATTTACCAAACTCGTAATCAGCAGGCATTAAGGCTTCTAATACTTCTATTAGGTTTTCTTTATCTAAAAAATCTGCTTGTTTTTCAAGTCTATCACTAAGTTGTAATTTATATGCAGCTTCTGCTCTAGGAGATGATGGAGCTATACCCTTGGCCATACTTTCAAATACATTTATTCTTGAAGCTAAATCTATAACATCTTTTTCAAATAAAACCCTACCTTCATCTGTTCTAGGGTCATAAGGCAAATATCCTTCAAACCATGCTTTAGTCATAATTTTAGAAGAGTTAGCAACATCATTAGCCCAAGCCATATCATTTAATCCACCTTTTGTATGTGTATTGTATGCTTGTTGCATATACACAGGAAACTGTCCAATAGTTGCACCTTCTAATCCAGGGTCACCTAATCCATAAGGAAATATTGTATCTTCAATTTTTTGTGTCCATTGTGAGTCTGGCATAAATCGTTTCATAAATTTGTAAGAATATTTTGCAATTGGACCTAAACCTGGTATTGGTGATTGAGTAAACAAGTTAGCACCTTGTACAGGTGATGACAGTCTTAATTGAACATCTTCTTCAAAACCTGTCAAATCTCTATCTTCTATTCCATATACATACTCTGTTAAGTCAGTAGGAGCAGTAACATAAAACTTTTCTCCTGATACAGGGTCTGTGTAAAAGAAACCATTGTTAGTTCCTCTGTCTGTTGCTAATTGTATTTTTCTAAGTCCTGTTGGATTTTTGGTTAACAATCTTGGATAATTTAATATAATTTCTTTCCAAGGTTCTAAAAAAGGAAATACTAATCGTAATGCTTCAGCAACATATCCTTTTTGGTTTAAGTTATATAACAATCTATTGTGCATTTCTAATGAATACATTTTTGCAGAATCATTAATTTCATCTATAGATAATCTCATATTTTCTGGTATTTTTTTAATTGCTTTTTCTATAGAACCATGTTTTTTTATAGCTGCATTTTTACCAGCAATATACAGTTGAGCAACTTCTTCAGGAACTTTTGATTGTTTTATCAAATCATCAAAATGTTTTACAGATTTTAAATCTCCAAATGGTAATTGTGATGCAACATTTTGCCAATAGTATTGAGTGAATGTTGGTATTCTTTGTAGTTCTGCATCAGGCAACTCTCCAAGGGTGTACCATAAATACTGAGAAACTTTATTAGATTGTTGTTTTAATTTACTTTTTGTTTGTGGATTAGTTATCCAATCAGGTGCTGATAAAACATCTGGTGCTATATCGTACTTGTCAGATAAAAATTTCTTTATTAAATTTTGATTTGCTGGTGTCCATCTAGCAAAATCATTAAATGTTATAACTTTACCTTGATAATTTAATTGTCTATTTGCTATTAAACTAAGTAACTCTTCATCACCTTTTGTTAAATCCATAACCCATTGAACATAATCATCTACATATTTTTCTGCATCATCAAGTTTTACATAAGGATTCATTGGGTTGCCATCAAAATCATATCTTGTATCATTTAATTGATTTCTAATTTTTGCAAGTGAACCATTCCAAAAACTTTGTTTTGTTTTTACTAAATCAGAACCATCTAATAACTCTTTAGCTATTGATTGAGCTAAATCGCTTTCCATTGGCCATCTTAAATTAAGTTGCCATGATGAAACATAATTTTCTTTTTTAGTTCCACCCTTAATAACTCTTTTCCAATTGTTTTGTGCAAATTCTTTTTGTGCTTGTTTACCAAATACATTTGTAGGTCTATCAGCAACTATACCTCTTACTATTTCATCATAAGCTCTTTTACTAGGCATAATACCTTTTCTAAAATCTTGACCTAATATATCATTGTAATAATTAGAAAAAGCCCAAGTAGAAATAGGATTTTCTATCCAGTTATCTAATCCATCTAATCCCATTCTAAATTGACCTTCACCAAATAATCTAAGTGGCCATGCAATTCTTGTAATTAATTGAGCTCCTGTCCAAATTTTTTGAGCTGGCCACAATGCTTCATCAATAAAATTTCTTGCTGTCTCAGGTATAAAACTTACTAACATATCTGCTTTTGGTACTACATTTTCTAATAATTTTTCTACAGGTAATTTTATTCTTGATGTTTCAGGCAAATCATCTACAAATTGTTTTGACAAAGTTACTAATTTAGTTTTACCAACATCAATGTTTGTGTATTTTTCAACTGTTGATAGTGCTCTTCTTATATCTAATGGTTTTCCTAATGACCATAATTCATCAAAGTGTTGTCCAATATCAAATGGAGTAGGCATATCTATTGGCTTGCCATCTGGTCCAGGAATACTTCTCATACCTTTAAAAACTTTTTCTATTGGTTGTAAACCACCACCTTCTGTTTTTCCTAAACTTGCCCAATAAGAACGAACATCATACTTATTAGTTCCTGATATTTTTATTTTCCCTTGTAACTCATCAAAATAGTCATCTATTTTAGATATTGTTTTACTAGAAAAACCTTCTGACTTCATTAATATTTTTACTTGTTCTGGTAATTTTTCAAATAATATTCTTGACATTTCTGGTCTATTACCTATTACAGATTTTTCTGCAAACTCTATAGATAATTGATTAGCAATATTTTTTGGTATTTTAAATTCTACTAACCATTGGTTAAATACTTTTACAGAATCTGTTGCATTATCATAAGCAGCACCTGAGTCAGGTGTCCATTCACCAAACTTAGAGTAGGGAGCTTTATCTCCTTTTCTTGCTGTCATTAAAGCATCTACTAAATTTTTGTTGTAACCTAAACTATTTTTTGACCTTATAAGTGCAGGTATTCCAAGTCCTTGATTTTGTATTACAAAACCTTGCATAAGATTTTTTACTTCATCTATATTTTTAGTTTTAACTAAGTTAAGTGCTAACTCTGGGTCTTTAACTGCATCAAATATTTTTTTAAAATCATTTGATTCTGCAAACGCTGTTAGAAATCCTTCTGATTTAGGACTATTTAAAAAGTTATCAACAATACTAGGTATCTTTTCAAACTCTCCTGCTCTGTATGCTTTTTGTATTTTACCTTGTGTACTGTTAGCAAACTTTATACCTTTTGATATTTTAGAACCAACTAAAAATGGGTCAGTTACCAAAACTTTATAAAAATCTAAAGTTCCTGAAACTCCATTAAATAACAAAGTGTTTTGTTCTATTCCTGCAAGTTCTGCAACATACCTACCAGCAGTTATGTTTTGACCTCTATATTTATAGGCTTCTTGTTCTTCTAATGCTTCAGCAACTATTCTTCCTTGTGGAAAATATCCTTCACCAAAACTTTTCCAAACTGCACCAGGGTCTTGACCCTCTCTTATTTTTTGTGCTGCTATACCTGCAGTAGATGCTCCTGCATTTTTGTAGTTGTCTGCAAATGTTTTACCAATAATTTTTTTTAAACCTGTAGGACCTTTACCTGTTAAAGCAGATAATGTTAAACCAAAGCCAGCAATTTGACCTATTCGTTCTGCTTTGTTTGCTTCATCTCTAGCAACAGCAACATCATACATAGTCACATCTGGGTCACCTGCTAATCCTCTAGCAGATAAATCTTCTGCTTTTTGTCTTTTTATTTGACCTAATTCTAAAAAAGGTTCTTCTATGGTTTCTTCTGCTGTTTTTACAAACGCTCTTACAGGTTTACCCACAGTTGCATTTGCTCCTGCACCACCAATTAATGCTAATGCTCTAAATAATCCTTTAAGTGTTCCATATACAGGTTCACTTTGATATGTTGATTTATTCCAAAATTTCATACCTTCAGGTAATTTAAATTGTTCGCCTATTGCATTAGATACTTTTCCAAAAGTAGAATTAAACATAGCTGAATTTACTACATCATTACCCATAGTATTTGGAAATGATGGTTGTGATTTAGGTACAGCTTTGTACTGCAGTTTTAAAAGTTCTTCAAATTGTTTATTATCAAGTCCTTTTAAAACAGCAGATGAAACTAAACCAGATTGAGCTGTAGGATATAGTTTAGCTAACTCTTTAGTTCTTTCTACTTGGTCTTGTGTAAATTGGTTTTTCTTTTTGTTATAAGATAATTCTAATGCTCTACTTTTTTCTGTTATTTGGTTGTACTCTTCACCAAATGTGTATGGTCCAATAGGTTGATTTACCATAATTAAAAACTAAATGTCTGGCGTAACGCTGCAACATCACTATTGTCTGCTAAATCTGCTAATACAGCAAAATCTAAATCTCCTATTTCTTGTGAATTTAAACTAGGTAAAAAAGCACCTGCCGTTAATTCTTCATTGGGTCTATCTGATTCTTTTAATATATCTAATACATTATTCATTGGCATAGCTGGTACTACTGGTTGTCCACTTTCATTCATAGCAACTGATACTTCTTCAGCCATAGGTTCTACATTTCTTGTTTGGTCTGTAGTATTTGTTGTTGCAGGAGGTATAGCACTATTTCTAGCATCTACTGTGGGTAAGCCAAATTTATCTATTTGCTCACCAAGTACTTTACCTTTACCATAAGTCATACCTTTGGTTATGTTTTTGTTACTAGAACTCCTCGTTGCCATTTTCATCCTCATCATCTTCGTAAAACATAAATGTAGAACTAATAATCATATAACCAAAAGGAAAAGCAAGTGGAGGCATTTGGTCTCTAAACATTCTTGGTTGTAATACTTCTTCTTCTAGCAATATATCATCTCCAAGTTCATCTACTTCTCCAAGTGAATTATGTACTATATCTGCAAATTCTTTATTAAATTTCATTATCCACCCAATCCTTGTAATAATTGTGCTATGCCTGGTGGAGGTCCTTGTGGTGGTAAGGCTCCTCCTCCAAGCAATTCTTGTTCTGCTGTTGGTATTTCTGGTTCTTCTGCTGTAAAGAACTTATCTAAGATATTTTGCATATCATTAGGATTTTTTCTTATTTGCACTACAGCCATTGTTGCTTTAGGGTCTCCTTGTTGTGCTTGAGCCAATAATGTATCAAAAAGTATATTGTCTGCTTTTTCTTTAGTAATTCTATTGTTTACAGTTGTTAGGTTATCTAACCCATCTAAATTTTCCTGTAGTGTTTGTGTATCTATAATACCTGCTTGAAGTAATTGCAGCCCTGTTACAATTTTCTGTGGCTCATCATATCCAGCCATAGCTCCATATACTCTTCTAGTTTTATATGCACCCTGAATATCTTTTTCTGGGTCATACTTTTCACTAAAGAATTGATTGTTATAATAACCTGATAACTCTTTAGAACTACCACCATACATTTTTTGGTCCCACTCTAATCTTTTAGCATCAATCATTTCTATAGCATCAGCCATAACTGTGTGATACTCTCTAATCATAAGTGACATACTTGCACCTAGTTCTTCTAAACCTCTACCAGTAGCAAAACTAAGTGGAGATTGTGAATCATCAGATACAGGATAAGAACCACCAACACGAAGTTGTCTTTCTATTCTGTCTATTTGTTGAAATATTTGATAAGGAACATTAGATGCTGGTTTAGAAACTTGTGTACCTGGTGCTAGATAATTAACTGCAAATCTACCTTTTCTATATTGTCCAGACTCTATCTCACCAGATATGTTAGTTTCTGTAAATAC
>Ga0208158_1000230_pt1 | contig 22367 bp, 22 predicted proteins | sample 8_EtaG_FD_184081 | JGI IMG/M metagenome (GOLD analysis project Ga0208158, IMG submission 184081) | Marine viral communities from the Subarctic Pacific Ocean - 8_ETSP_OMZ_AT15162 metaG (SPAdes) (version 2) | ecosystem: Environmental > Aquatic > Marine > Oceanic | place: Pacific Ocean | collected...
TTCCCTCAAGGAGAAGACTCATGGATGCCTTCATGGATGCAGGATAACCCTTTCCGAGCAGGGGTTATCGGAAAGCCAAGCAAGTCGGGCAAAAAACAATCGGTTCGGGGCTTCAAGGGCTGGCAGCCCAATCTCTTCGATGCGACTGCGACAGACTTCCCCCTAACAACTGACCAGATTGACCCTGCGACTGGTAAAAAGAAACTAACGGCTTTAGGACGGCGGATAGAGGAAAGCAAACCAGTAGGACCTGCCTCAGTACCCATGCACGCAATACAAGCAGGGACCCAAGTAGGTATCGCGCCACCAATTAACGCGACCTCGATGCCTTCTCACCTACAAGGCACAGCGCAGATGGAAGGCGACATGCCGAGCGCGGCTGATAACTCGATGGGTGGTAATGAAGACGGCGGTCATATCGACCCATCTTCAGCAGTTGCTGAAGTGAACCAAGAAGGGATAGCAGGTCTCGCTGGTGACCCGGAAAATGAGAAGTTGATACAAGATTTTCACGAAAAAACGCTTGGTACACCGTATGGTAAGAGCGAACCCATGGACATAGCATTCCTAATACTGAAGGCTGTGATGAAATGACCGATGAGAGCATGCAGGCCTTCATCGACCAGATGGACAATCAGATGTCCAAGAAGTCCTTCCGATACTTCTTCGTGGATATCCTAGGCTTCGACTTCAGTGGTCATCATGGGGATTGGAAGGAGGGTCTGGAGGAGTCCCAATACTTCTGCGTGAAGGCTTCCCGTGACCACGGCAAGTCCGTGTTCTTCATGTCCTACGCACTGTGGCTCGCAGCATTCAACCCCAACATGCACATCATGATTTTCTCCCACTCCCTAGAGCAGACCCTTGAGCACATGAGGTTCATCAAGAACAACATAGAGGGCAGCAGAATACTGAGGCCATTGGTACCAGAGGGGAGGCCTTGGGCGAAGTCCTACTTCGAGTTCTCCAACGGGAGCAGGATAATGGCCAAGTCGGTCGGAGGGGCTACTAGGGGATTCCACCCAGACGTGGTGGTCTGCGATGACATCCTATGGGGGACTAGCGGGACTGAGTTGCAGAGGACCGCTGACTGGTTCTATGGTGTCCTCCTACCTGTCCTCCATCACAGCAGCAAACTGATGATGGTGGGGACGCCGTTCAGTTACAACGACCTGTATGCAGAGTTGGAGCAGAAGGAGACTTTCAGGGTCGAGACCTTCCCTGCGATAAATACCGATGGCACTGCTCTGTGGCCAGAGCGTTGGGACCTCCCCGCCCTTGAGCAGAGGCGCTTGTCCATGCCTGCTATACAATTCAGCCGTGAGTACCTATGCGAGCCAATCCACGATGTGGCAAGCATGTTCCCCATGGATATCCTAGAGGGGGCTAGGGACAATGACTTGGTTCTCATAGAGAGAGCCGAGACCGAGTATAACGAGGAAGGGGAGCCCAATGGGGTATTCGGACAGCACTTCATCGGTCACGACCCCGCCATATCATCCGACAAGAACGCTGACTTCACAGCCATGACTGTGATGAGGATAAAGCCGGGCGAGGAGCGTAAGGAGATTATACATGTCGTCCATGAGAGGGGGATGTCGTCAATGGCCCAGAAGAGGATGATGATAATGCTCAACAACAAGTTCAATCCCGAACTGATAGAACTAGAGGGCAACAACTTCCAGCGGATGCTGGAGCAGGAGATGAGGGAGATGGCCTCTGACATGCCAATCAAGATATTCATGACAACACGCACTCGTAAGGAGTCGCTGTTCATGTCCTTGTTACTAGCGTTCGAGCAGGGTAACATCAAACTGCCATATGGTGATGAGAGGAGCAGGGCTTACACCCACAAGGTAGAACAGGAGTTGAATCGCTTCGGCATGCAGAAGAGCGGGAAGTTGGAGAGCGTGGGTGTCCATGACGACCTAGCCATGAGTCTCGCCCTCGCTAATTGGGCTTCAAAGGAGTTCAAGGGGTCTGTGGTCCTACTTGATGATTATATGCCGGGCTTCGATGGGTGGTTGAGTGGCGAGCCCAAGCGTGGGGGCGGGGATTCGCTGTTGATACCTTGAGGTGACCATATGAATGACACATGTCTAAAGAAAGAAAACGAGAATAAGAGTCTTTGGTCGTGATATGATGTGGAGTAGTGCCTTTCTAGAGGAAGACTGGGTCTTCAAGAAAGCCATAGCCGAAGAAGACAAGAATGGCACTCTGCAATACTCATTCTCCAATACTGGTGCTGGTTGGTTCGAGACCCACCTAGGTTGCTCTTCCTCCGACTTCCTAGACAGGTTGAACAAGATGAAGGAAGACCATGAGGTACTCAAGAACGATGTGGACCTAATCATCGCGGATATAGAGTCATTGAAGAAGTTGGAAGTTGAAGCGACCGTATCATCCATATCATGGGCTGCGGATAGACTTGAGGTCATCAAGTCCCTTGGTGTGAATGATGACGACCTGAAGAGCCTGAGGAAGTTCGGAGAGAGTAGGAAGGTCGGTTTGATTCAGGCATGCAACCTCTGGGACGGTGCGGATGATGCTCTCAAGATGCTAGACGAGTTCAAGGATGTCTGGGGAGATGAGGAGAAGGACGCTTGGTCCCAAGCCATGGAGAGCAAGACAGCAGCGAAGAGCATGTGGAAGAGCGCCCTACACCAAATCGACAGACTCACCCAGAAAGAGAGGGAGACTCTGATGAAGTCATCTCAGATACTAGAGCAAGAGGGGTCACTAAGCAGCAGGGGTTTGCAAGAGCGCTTCTCCCATTCCCATAAGGGGTTGACACCAGCCAAGTTATCAAAACTCCTCAGCATGTATGGTGAGGAAGTCGATATCATCGCTGGTGCGGAGAGAGGCACCTTCGTGAAGATGGAGGACCATGGAATCATCATCAAGGACCTCTGGCCATATGTCGCAGGTTTCCTAGATGCTGATGGCTTCGTGCGTGTGACAGAAAGGGGGGAGCCCACTTTGGGTTTCCTATCAGTCGGTACTAGAGGCAAGGCGCATTGCGAGCAATTGCACAAGGCGATAGGCTCAGGCTCCCTTCAACTGAATCAGAAAACCAACAAGGATGACTCCTTGAAGCAACACCGTCTGCTATTCCATTCAGAGGAAGACGTGAGTCACATCCTGAACAACGTGTTGCCTTTCGTAAAGAGCAAGAGGGAAGATGTCGAAGAGGTCCTCGCTCATATAGAGAAGGGGGAAACAATGAAGCGGGATGCTGTGGACGAAATAGGGAGTGGTGAGGCCTGATGGCAGAAGAAGGTCCGATTCGCAGATTCTTGGATAGCCTCAATCCGTTCAAGAGACGGACTACCCCACAGCCCCAGATGCCCCTTCACACAACGGGCATACAAGAGCCAGTGATGGCACAGGGCATCACGATACCAGCACTCTATGCGGTGTCTAATGAGAACCTCATTTTGCGTACAGTGATATCAAAACTCCAGCAGGAGATTTTCAGGAGGGGATACTTCTGGGAGAAGAAATTCAGATTCAAGTGCGAGACCTGTGACGAGGAGTTCCAACACGATGTGGAAATGTGCCCCACTTGCGGCTATGAAGTGAGGGGCCCCAATCACGAAGAGGTCCTCTACCCCCGTTGGCTCCTCAAGCAAGATAACTCGATGGAGCAGTCCTTCATGCACGTCTTGTATGAGATTGAGAAGGACTTGGACATAGTGGATGATGCCTTCCTCATAGTGGTGAAGGAATACTTCGTAGACCCAGAAACAACAGAGATTCAATTCTACAGGGTCAAGGAGGTCATTCGTGGAGACCCCATATTCATGCGCATAGTATCTGACAAGCGTGGGGTCAGAGGTGGTAGATACAAGGTGTGTGCCCTCCATCGTGACCAAGTCTCCTATCCCGGACAAGAGGACGTTTGCCAAGTCTGTGGTAGTGAGATGGACGATGTCCATTACGTCAATATGGCGGGTAGCGGTAAGACCCAATACTACCTCAAGGGAGAGGTCATACACCTCAGCAAATACAATCCATCGAAATTGTACGGTCGTAGCCCAGTCAATACCATGTGGAGACAAGCCATGACCCTCACCGCCATGGACAACTACATGTATACCGCGTATCAGAAGAGAAGGACACCTAAGGGCATCATATCAGTCACCACTGATAATCTGGAATCAATGAAGTCCTTCTGGAAGACTGTAGATGAGAAGATGGAGCGTGACCCGCACTACGTCCCTAAGGTAGGGATAGAGTCCGCATCTGGTAGGGGTGGCGTGAACTGGGTCAAGTTCATGGATACCCTAGAGGAGATGCAATACATATCAGTCCGTGACGAGATGCGAAACAGGATAGCGGCATTCTATGGAGTGAGCGCCGTGTTCATGATAGACAACGGCAAGTCAGGTGGGCTCAATAACGAGGGAATGCAGATACTAGTCACTAATAGGGCAGTGGAGTATGGGCAGAAGGTGTTCACTGACATACTCTTCCCGAAATTACTCAAGGAGATGGACGTGGAAGATTGGAAACTGACCCTCTATCCGAACGAGGAGGAGGACGAGATAACCAGACTCCGCCGAGACGAGATGGAGGCCAACCTAGCACAGAGGATGATGATGCTGGGTTACAAACCAGAACTACTTGAGGAAGGGGAGAGGGACATCCGCTTCATCTACAAGAAGATTGACCCGATGGAGCAACAGCAAGGCATGCCACCCGGTGGGGGCATGATGCCCGGAATGGGAATGCCACCCGGTGGGGGCATGATGCCCGGAATGGGTGGAATGATGCCCGGAATGGGAATGCCCCCAAGAGGAATGCCTCCCGGAATCATGGGTCAAGTGATGCCTCCTTCGCAACCCGGCGGTGAGGGTGTCGGAATCAGAACCCCACAAGGTCCAGCAAGACCACAGCAAAGGGGTAGCATGGGTTCTGGGGCCCCATTCTCAAATGTCCAGCAGAACGGAATGGCCCCAACCACCGCTCAAAACACATCCAACGCTTTGATGAACGCCAGAAGGCCCCGTGGAGCATAAGGATAATTAAACCAACACCACTTCGGGAGGGACGAGCGAACATGGACTTAACCAAGATGGACCCTATTGCGAGGAAACTAAACGTGCATACTGAGGCCTTCACCAAGGCACTCGAAGATGGCAATGCGAATGAGGCTAAAGCGCATCTAGTGGAGGTTCTGAAATTCGGCAACTTCCTGAATGATGACCTCGCTTCGACCATACACAAGAATGAGAGTAAGATTGAGGTAATATCCCCAACCGCTAGATTCGTTGGGACCCCACTTCACAAGTTCGATGAGAGGGGCTCAAACTTCGACACCACTCAAAGAGACCGTCAATTGCCCGGAACTGTGATTCCCGCTCGTACCAACTCTAGGATGAAGCCTCACACTGGAACTTTCGGTAGAGCCTACACTCCTTGAGGGATTAAATTGGTAAAGGGTAGCAGCACAGAGAAGTTGATGAGCGCTCTCATCACCAAGATGGAGAGCATGGACTCATCTCTGCATGACTTGAAGAACGAGAACAGGCAACTCAGGAAGATGATGAACAACCCCGGAGCCCTGTTGAAGAAAGCAGGCTTCGTATCCACTACTACTAATCTACCAGAAGATATCTCACAGGACCCATTCAGGAACGACCTAGGTCTCGGAGATGCTACTCTCCTGAAGAATGAGAACGCAGACCTCTCTGAGTTCACCAACGAGCAAGTCCATGAAATGAGTTGGGCTGACATACATGAGATGGCAGAACAAGCGCAAGACGTGGAGGTGACACCTTGAGACCAAGAAAAGAAGAAGCGAGCAAAGAAGCCTACAACCTATTGCGGAAGGCAAAGCAGATATCAGAGAGGATTGACACTCTAGAGAAGGCATCACCCAACTACTCCACTGCTTTCAGCACCAAACCGCAAGATGTATCCTTCGAGTCAGAGAGCGGTGGTAGGACGAGGAACGCTCACTACAATACCAACAATCACCTCTTGGACGCCAAGGACGTGAAGAACGCTGGCGCTAGCAAGTCCTCAGTCGATTTAGACTCGATGGGGAAGAAACTCAACACCCATGACAAGAACTCTGGGCATGAGGAGTTCGTTGGTGGAGATGGACCTAAACTAGACTAGGTGGTATTGTGTGTATGATGACCCAGTCTCGGTTTTTGTAAAGGCCCGTGACGGTCTCGTATTGAGCATTCTCGATGGCAAGGAAGTAGAGAATAGCGTAGATGAATACGTCTTTGCCAAGGCGAATCTAGTTTCCCATGGCTTCCACTACGATGAGACTTGGAAGGAGCGTATCTGCGACTCACTAATCACCAAAGCCTTTGGTGAGGATGAACTACTACCCAAGGGTGAATGGCTGAAGCAAGTAGCGGAAAAGGCGAAGGGTCACCTATCAACAATGATGCCTTGGAGAGACAGGGCGAAGAGCGCTATATCCATATCTCCCGAAGAGAGCATCCTATCACCCGAAGAGCAGAGGAAGATTATCGCTGATAGGATGGCGTTATCCCACTCTCATGATATCGAGATGCAAGAGGCGAAGGGAAAGCCCTTCGGCAATTCTAGTGACCATCCTTTCCATCCCCTTCATGACCCCTCCAAGTCCGTGGATTCGAGGACTGGTCTGCAAAGGAGACACAAGAGGATGATAGAGCAGGTTCTACCGATGGCGACAAACCATGAGACGCATGCGAAAACCATAGGTGACATAGAGAGAGCACAAGACGCATACCTGAGGAAGGAGGGTAGCATACACCACGCTGGGATGAAGTTCGATGATGGGCACATGTTCCATGGGTTGGGCCCCCTTTCCGGTTTGAAGGGCTCTGACATCACAACCATGGAGGATGCGTATAACAGAGACTTCGAGAGATGGGCTGATGGGGACCAAGATTGGAGGAGCATCAATGACGAGGGGCATATGGATGTCGATGGCTCATGGAGGAACAACGCCATAGCAGAGGTGAAGTCACGTGGTCTCTCGACAGAGATACCAGAAGGACATCACCATTCCGAGGAGGAGTTGGCATTGCGCATGCTACATGCGGAAGACAGGGCTAGGAGTTGGACTAACAAGGCCGTTGAGACTGATACGAAGGAAAAGAGCGGCTCTGATATCTATGCTGATTGGGAGAAGGGAGGAGAGGGCGCTCTCCTTGATGAGTCAATAGAGCACGGGCACTATCTGGGAGACAGGGCGGTCATGCACCAACTGCAATGGTTCTCACCCAGAGAGCGAAGCGCAGTGATGAGAGCCATTCATGATGATTTGGACAAAGCGAGCAATCAAGACATCAAACTACCAGATGGCTCTACTGTCTCCGCTGGTAGGATAAAGAGGCAGACCCATCAGATGCTCGGTAATATGCTTCACAGGGGAGGCAGGTATTCGGGTTTCACTAGTGCTAATGCCATCCCTCATCCTAGAGAGAGTAATGACCAGTTGTCTGAATTTGACCAAGAAAGGCTGTATGACTCCCTTCACGACATCATCGAAGAGGAGGGTCTCAGTGAGGAGACCATCAATAACATGAGAGAGGCCTTGGGTCTGGAGGTCTACACTCATGAAGGCGGAGAGGATGAAGAGGGGGCTCAACATCATGGTAGGCACTTCGATGAGACTGGTAAGTTCCATAGGGACATCTCAGGTCTACCCAAATTCAACATCGAGAGCCTCATGGGTAAGGACCCTGAGACGGATGAAGATGTCCCTCTCTCCAAGACTGAAGCAATAGCGAAGATAATACGCTCTGGTGAGACTGATGCTAGACTCTCCAAGACTGAAGTGATGACCGCTCTAGGTTTCGATTCTAAGACGGGAGCACCAATAGAAGCAGGCTCTCACCCCTTCTATCCCAATCACAATGGCCCATTAATCTCAGAAGGAGACATGGCTAGTCTTCTTGATAGAACCAAGTCTAGAAACGAATTAGCAATACAATCCAAGGAATTGAGGAACCAAATGCAATTACACGGCGGTAATTACTTCTTCAAGGACGGACAAATGTCTGATGAAGAGAGGAAGATGATGGAGAAGATGGGGATAGGGGATGGTAACTTCCATGGTCTTGCTGCCTTCTTCGCCCCATTGTTCTGGGGTAGTGGTCTGTCTAGGAACCCACATACCCTACCTGAGATTATACATGATTCCCATGCTTACACTGACCCTGAGACTGGTCTTTCCACTAGCACTATGGGAACCAAGGATGGTGAGAAGTTCACAGTGAGCAAGAACATAGGCTTGTTCGGCCCATACTTCAATCACCGCTACAATCTATTCAACACCCCTCAGGCTATATTTTCTAATTTCAACAACTCCAAGGACCCATCGTCTCAGACTGCTCTGAATCCCAAGAATCAGGTACTCGCTCACATCTCAACCTTGGCTCCGGGACTAATAAACGAGTTATCCACCATGTCCGCTGGTGACATCAAAGCCAAGTTTGGTCCCCAGATATTTGATTTGTTGAAACCGTCAATCACATCAAGGGGACACGCTGTGAAGACACCACATGGCAAGAGCAACGTCCATATATTGAACAGGGGGAATAAACCAGTCGATGTCGCTGCCGCAGGTGCTGCTGCTGAGGTGGGAGGTGCAGTCGCTGTCCCAGATGAGTACGATAACGAGGATAAAGATAAGATTCAGGAAAGGACAGAAAGGGATAGAGTCCATCAGGAACAAGCCATTATGGCTTATTCGATAGCCACTCATCTTGGGCTAGGTGATATGGGTAGACCACAAGCCCCAGTAGAAATAAAGCCAGAGCATCTGGTTAAGAGACCAGCAGCGTTTGGTGCTAGAGTGGGGGAGATAACAGACCCACAAGGGATGTTGGAGTTCTTCGCGTTACATGATAAGGGTCTAACACCAGATAACCTAAAGGGTGCTAGGAGAAACAGGGCTGCACAGCACGTCAATGACTTGAACACTAGAATACCATCACACATGGCTGCAGTGGCTAGAATGGCTTCCGCTCTAGCGCAATTGAAACCAGAGGGCACGTTCTCACCAGAAAACCCCAATCTAGCAACAGAGATAGACTTCCTCTTCAAAGATGCAAACAGGGCCTTGATGGTCCTTCCTAGAGGGGCATCCTTTGAACTACCAGATGGAACCACTTTCGTCAATAACTTCACTGTGCATGAGTATGGTATAGACAAGGAGCAGACCCCAATCAAGGAGACTGGTTTCACAGATTTGCCTGCCCATATGATGGAACACGGTACACCCGTCACCAAGGAGACCACACTAGAGGAGTTCATGGATGCTCTGGGATACACCAATGATGGCAAGCATAGGACCCATGCCGCTAATATGCTAGAGCAGATACAATCCCAATTGACCCATGAGGGTGATAGCAGGGTAGTCATGTCAATGCACGACCTGATGACCAGCGGTGCTCCCATCAGGGCTAGGGGAAGAGAGGAGAACCTCTTTGATGGCTATGGGGAGATGGAAGACATATTCTCGCATTTGGATGATGTATTGACTTCCAATCAAGCCAAAACCGCAGAGAATAGGAGAATGACCCCAGACGAGATGTTGGCTAATTTCGGGTATGCAGATGCTACTGAGAAGATGAATGAGATATCACAACACGTGAGGACATTCGATAGTTACTTGAAGACACATGAGAATACCAAAGTGCTACCTAGTCTGGGTATTGAAAGGATAGGTGCCCCAGAATCAAGGCGCATGCATTACTATGGTCATCAGAATAAGAAAAAGAAGAGGAGGCTGTTCTCCGACCTTTTCGACTTCCCTAGCCATATCAGTCTTAGCGGGAAGGGGGATAAGGGAAATTTCAATCGGTCTGCTAACAATGTCAGGCATAGAATGAGGGATGTGCTTGTGCATGACCCTAACACTGACTTGTCCCAAGTGGAGCCTCTTGCAGAGAGCCACTCGATAAATTTCGGACCGGGAAGGGAGATTCACCCGATTGGTCACGAAGGCACTCCAATCATGGATTTGTATAGCAGTAACATGGCTATGAAGTTCGGAAACCCCGCGTTGAACAAGGGTAAGCCAGAGAGCAGGTTCGAGTTCGATAATGGCGTTCCTGAACTAGGGCATCACACTTCTGAGGAATCAGTCGTCCCGGTGGATTTCAGAACCATCACTAGTGTTTTCGATGCAGATGTCGCCGCTGCTGTGTCCACACAGGATGGGAGTCGCATAGACCCACAGGGTGTAGCCAATGCGTATGCCCCGCATTTCGCTGGTGGACCATCATATGCCGAGGACCCAGTGACCATAACACAAAGTGAACCGGGAGACTATGCGGCCTTCCTATTGAACCCAGACTCAATGCTAATCAAGGGAGGCTCTCCATCTTGGGTACCACCAATCAGACCCATGCATCGGATATTCTCGTTCAAGGACTTGCAGAGGCTTCGTGGCTTCACTGGTACTTGGGTGGTTTCAAAGTGGTATGACGGGGAGAGGATTGTAGTAATCAAGAAGGGGAAAAGAGTCACTGCCTACGATGAGAGTGGTGTTAGGAGGAGCATACCAGACTGGGCTAGGAAGGGAGTCAAGAACCTAGGGGAGAAGGATTGCACATTGGATTGCGTCTTGAGAGATGAGGAGATGAAAGTCATAGACATCATCTTCTATGATGACACAGATGTCACAGATATGAGTGTCCAAGAGAGGTTGAAGATTCTAAGAGGGCAATATGACAGTTATGAGAATGTCTCTATCCCCGGCCCTCATGATACCAAACTCACAGACGAAGAGGGATTAGAGGACCTAGTCAATGATTTCTTGGGAGAGCATAAGACGCTATTGCTGAGAGATGGTAAGAGCACCTACATGAAGGGGGAGAGGAGACACCCCAAGTGGGTATTACTCAGACCCAACAAGACCATCAATCTCAGGGTCTTGGATAAGAGGGGGAAGAAACCATTCACCTACAGGCTTGGTGCTGGGCCATTGATAGACGATGAGGGGATAGAAGAGAGAACCATAGAGCAAGATGGTGATGTCTATCTGGACGTGGGTACAGTCTCCAGCCCCAAGCCCTTCGAGGAAGGGGACATTGTCGAAGTGAAAGTGAGTGGGATAAAGCATCAAGAGAAGGAAGGGAGGGACATATACACAATGACCCCAATCAGGATAGTAGGCGATGGGGAGGGAGAATCTAGCGTCAGCATGGAGACTCTGGGGATGCTCTCCAAATCCTATACCCACTTACACTTCCCCCATGACGTGGAGGTGAAAGACGACACAGTCACCGTTCATACCCCAGATGGAAATCAGGTCTTCTATACTTTAGCCAAGTCAGATGGAGGATATTGGGTTCATAGTCCCAAGACGATTCTCAGCGATATGGGTGAGGACTACTACAGCATAATGCTGAGTGAGAGCCTGAAGCCATTCTGGGGACAAGTCGCTAGTATGCTCTTGAAGGGCAAGATTGAGAGGGTGGCTGACCCCATTCCTTCAAAGGAGGCGCAAGACGATATAGAGGAGGACAGCGATGAGTTGGATGATGAGGACCTAGTCACAAAGCCAAACTTGGGTAAGGCCTTGGGCATGATAGAGAGAGTCTTGGATGTTCTAGAGAAGAACGAAATGGGCTTCGGAGGGGGGAGTAGGGGGTACGGTATAGACGTAGGCGCTCTCACAGAGAGTCCCAGAGGGCCAACCAATCTGGAAGGAGAGGAGACTATGCCAGATTATGACATGCGTGCAAGACCCACAGAAGACGCCGAAAAACCATACCCACGTAAAAAGCGCCATCAAGATAAGGAAGATGGCTTGCAGTATAGCGATTCTAATCCCATATAATCAGCAATAGCGGAATAATCTGTTGCCGCTTAATATAAGTAGAATGACAAGACCACAGTCGATTTAGTGTGCTATCCCCTCTACGGACGAACAGGAACTCTGGAATCACCCTCATCAAGGGTGGAGACCTCATCGTTGCTGGCTATGCTAGCGTAGAAGTAGTGGACAAGCAAGGTGACAAGATAACAAAAGATGCACTCAAAGACGCATTCAGAAAATACATGGAGGACCCGAAGTATAGAAACGTACAACTAGCGCATTCTAACATACAAGTCGGTGAAGTGATTCCAAATTATACAGATAACGAAGGGAGGTTGTGGAAAAGCGAAGTTGACGATGTCGGGATGTTTGTAGTAGTAGAACTCCGAGACGACATCGAGAAAGCAAAAGAAGTCGCTGCCGAAATCCGAAAAGGAGCACTACGGGGTTTCAGTATCGGAGGACAGGCATTCAAGCGAGTCAGAAAATCAGACCCAGTGCACGGCGACTACCAAGAAATCAGCAAACTAGAACTTCATGAAGTAACAATCTGTGAAAAAGGAATAAACCCAGAAGCAACATTCAGGATATTAAAACAAGAAAAGGTGAATAAAATGACAGAAGCAGAAAACGATGTAATGACGCAAATGACTGACGTTCTTGGTCGTCTAGAAGGGAGGCTCGACTCTATGGAGAAGGGACTACCTTGGCTAGAAGGCAAGGGCGGCGGTGACAAAGATGACGCGGCAGACGCCAAAGACGAGAAAGAGGATGCCCCAGAGGAGAAGAAAGAAGCGCCACCAATGAAGTTGGCCTCAGATGATGACTTCTCTGATGTGATTTCCTCAGAGTATCTCGACTGGATGGAGGGTACGCTCAAGAGCGCAGGTGTGGACATGGCTTCCGCACGCGCACACTTCGACAACCTCTCCAAGGCAAACGCCGGTTCAACCCCAGAGGAACTGGGCGCGAACGACCAACAGAGGACTGGACAGGCAAAGGGTCGAGCAACAGAGGGTGGAAAACCATCCACCAACGCCCTATCAGCATCCGGTCTATCTAGAGGCAAGGTCCAGAAAGGAAACTTCCTAACTCCTGACAGAGTCTCAGAGGCAGATGTCGAGGCCGCATACGAGGTCTACAAGGCAGCAGCACTAGAGAACGAGTTCAAGGGTTCCCTAGAAGAGCAGTTCTCTAGCAGATTCCAGAATGAGAGAGTCGCAGAGGTCACCAAGGCAGAAGCAGCAGCATTCGATGCTCGCGGCCCTCTTGCACAGATTCAGAAGTCCCTTGAGGCTCTGACTGCTCGTATCGAGAACGGTCCCGCCGAAGTTGGCGAGGACATACAGAAGAGCGCAAGTTCACTCCCTGCAGTAGAGGTCCCCACAACGGAGGCCCTTGCAGACATGTCTTGGGACGAGGTGCACAGCCTTGCCAACAGGGCTTTCGGGAGCGAGAACTAGAGGTGATGAAAAATGGCAAGAAACTACATTAGAACAGTAACAGACATGGAGCGCTACTACTATGGCGCTGGGAACGCAATGGGATACACCTACACGGGTAGCGAACTACTCAAGGCAGACAGCCCAATGCTTTCTTCAACCGCTGGAACATACCAAGCAATCTACGGACGAAAGGTATGGAGCCAGATGAACCAAGAGTTCAACGCTTTCAGCATCCTGCCCAAGAAGCCTTGGGACAGGTCTGGATGGCGCGTCATCACTGACAAGCCTAACTCAGGCACAGTCCACGGTGGTGTTGCAGAGAACGCAACCCTGCCTGACACGGTCAAGCCTGCCTTCCAGAACATCGCAGCCAAGCCCAAGACTATCGCGCACACCTTCGATATGTCCGAGACGGCTATCTTCCTAGCAGACAAGGATGACGGATTGGGAGATATCCGACAGGTCCTCAAGGAAGAGATGGGTAAGCACCACGCTGAGATGGTCAACAAGATGCTTCTGACGGACATATCCACAAAGGCTGCCAACAACTTCGAGTCTCTTGACAGGATTACCTGTGCAGACACGACAGCAATGACCGCTGGTACGCACTACGATGCTGGAGACGAGGACATCTACTCCATCAACAGGACTGACAACTCTACTTGGGCCTACGCTGAGGGTAACGCTCACACCAGCGCAACTGACAGGACTCTGAGCCTTGACCACCTAGACGACCTATTCCAGAAGGTATGGGTCCGTGGTGGAAACCCCAAGGTCATCCTGACCAAGTACGACACTCTGATGAGACTACAGCAACTGCTACAGTCACAGCAGAGGTTCATGGAGGAGAAGAGGGTCACCCCCACCTACAACGGTGTGAAGGGTGTTCCCGGTATGGAAGCCGGATTCATCGTGGCAACCTACAACGGTGTACCCATCATCCCCACCAAGGACATGCCAGCAGACGGCATTGGCCGAATGTATTACCTAGACACAGACTACCTACACTTCAGCACTGCGATACCGACCCAATACTTCGAGTCGGGAATCGAGACTGGTGACCCGTTCGCCATCAACAGGCTAGGACAGGAAGGACTCTACAGAACAATGGGAGAGGTGTGGACCACCTTCTTCGGAGGACAAGGGAGCATCCGTGACCTCAAGTGAGGCTGGAGATAATAGGAGCAAAAAATAGGTGATGAAAAATGGTAGCAACAACAACAACAACTGAAAACAACTTAAGCATAAAAGTAGCAGACAGCGACTTCACATTAGTGGATATACTGGTTGACTTAGACATGAGGACTGGTACACCAATAGATGAGACTGGCTGGCTCGATGGAAACAGCGGAGGCTCGTACCCCGGTTCACTAACGGGTTTCAATGCAAAGAATGCAGATGGAAACGCAAATGGAAGCCTGAGAATGGTAACATTCACGGTGAATGTCGTACAAGCAGCAACAGTAGAACCTCTACTGTTCTCTGCTGGAGCATCAAAGATTCTAGGAATAGTAGGATATGCCTCAGCAACCGCTGCTAAGGACATAACTGTAACAATGACCAACACTGGACTTGTAGGAGCAGATGATACTGTAGCACCACTAGCAACAACTGGTACTCTACCTTGTCTAATCATAGACTCTGAAATCGCAAACCAAGTTGTGCAGATTACGGTATTATTGCTGAACTGAGGTGGTTAATCTGCCTCAGATAAGGTTCCTTGGACCGCACCACAACATAATGAGCAACGATAAGAGCAAGATGTTCTATCGAGGCACATCTACTGAGGTGTCCCAAGAGTGGTTAGACCAACGAAGCCGCCAGTTCATCGGCAATGCTAACTTCGAGGTCTCTGGGTACGAAGCCCCCACCTTGGACGCTGACGGTGATGGCCTTCCCGATGATGACTGGCGCAGGGCTGACATCATGGCATGGCTCTCCGAAAGGGGTGTAACCGTAGGAAGAACATACAAGACGAAAACCGCATTACTCGCAATGGTGGAGGAACATCTAAATCCCTCCCCACCCCCGGTCGAAGTAGCGACCGAGGCTATTGTCGAGGAAACAACAGAAGAGGAGTGAATAGAATATGGCAGAAACAATAGACATCCGCCCAACAATGCTTGGAAATATGAAAATGGTCAGTGGTGATTATGACTCAGGTGGAGGCACAATAAGCCTCGCTGACCATCTTAGTAATATTCTGATGGTAACGGTCACCGCTGATGGAGGCACACCCAATGCGGGAGCATGTGCTAGCATCAACGGCACGGACATCGTCATCACGGCAAATAGCGTGGCAGGGCAGTGGACTGCAATAGGTCAGCGCTGATTAGGCGGTGACTAGTTGGCTAGCATAGCGACATCATACAAGGTAATAGGACCCTTCTCCCCGAAGGAGTTCAGTGATGTCTCTACGTTGTCCGCGACCATAGCAGAGGCTGCTGGTAACCTAGGTAGTATTAGTGATACCAATACCCTCGTTGATAGCAAGCCGATGATGATTAGAGGCAACGTCTTTATCAAACTAACATGGACGGTGTCCTGATATGGCAGTGATTGACCCCAAGTTCAAGGTGATTGGGCCTTTCTCCCCTAAGGAGTTCTCCGATACCACCACTCTTGCCAGCAGTATCGACTCAGCAGCAGCGACACTAACTAGCGCCACATCCACTACCAGCCTGATAGCATCAGAGGCAATTGTGGTCATGGGTAACATGTTCGTTATACTGACATATGTATGAGAGTGAGGGAGGATGAATGACTTTCGAGTTGAAAACCCTCGACTTTGATGACATATCTCGCGCTCAGAAAGAGAACGTCAAACTAGCAGAGACCCTGAACCAGACAGGCTCAGTCTTCAACACAGATAGACCACTGGCAGGGGTGGTCAGCCAGCAGAGGCAACGCAACACCGAGGTTGGGGACATACTGAACATCGAGGCTGGCACCCGCTGCATCCATTGTGGCATGCTACACTTCCTATGGAGGGCCGACTGTGGCTCATGTGGGAAGCCCATGGAATACAACATGGGTCATAGGAACGAGGAGGCGAGGCTCTAATGCCACAGGTGTTCAGTCCCGGTGAGGCAGAGACGAGACCTCTAGACCCAGACGCAATCGTCTACACCACTGCACAGAAGGTCGCTGACCTTCTTGACATAGGACCACAGGAAGCAGTTCTAGTGTCATCAGATACGACTCTATCCACTATTGGTGGTGGGGCCAATGATGTAGCAAAGGTGTATGTCACAGGGACTGATTACAGGAATACGGGCTTCTCTGTCGATGACTCCATACTCATCTACAGCGATGCTGACCCCTTAGGATTCACAGCCACAATCACAGAAATCTCCTCTACATCAAATGGGGTAGCATTGGGTTTCATCAGCGAGGGATTGGATGTGAGCAAATACCAAGCAGCCGACAACACATACGTCCAGAACGAAGCATCCTTCACCAACGGCAAGACTCGCGGCGTCACTAAGGATAAGGTGAATGCGGTCATCAAGAGGATGCAAGACAAGATTGACAACATGACTCACAACTCTTGGAGGCCCAATCTGGTATCAGCAGAATACATCAACTTCGATACCTACAAGCCTTATCGCCGTAGATACTACACCGATTACGTAGGCACATCACCCCTTCTCTTCAGGAACATCCAGCAGGTCCTCAGATTGGAACTGTGGCAGGGTGATGACTATCGTGAGATAGCAGCGGCAGAGGCCCGATTGGATATCGCGGATTACTCGAAACTCTCTTCTGATAGCGTCTTCCTCTCTCCCGGTAACGGTTACGTTGCAAAGTTGTCCGTTGGGACAGGGACCACCCAGTGGAGGTCTGACTTCGACAAGATAACCACCGCTCAGAACCTCGCTGACCTAATCAACAAGGAGGACAGGCTCGGTAAGACCGCTGTGAACTTCCTCTCTGACCAGACAGATGCGACCACCACCTTCACTCTGGAGGGAAGCACCGACAAAGTGGCGGTTCACAACGAGTTCCTAGCCACTGCCAACTCCGACTATGGTAGTGGCAAGGTGAAGATTACCAGCATGCGTTCGACCTCTGCAGGTGAGACTTGCACCATAGCGGTCAGTGACGCTACTAACCTCACAGTGACTCAGGCTGGTTCAGCAAGCGCATACAGCGCCAGCGTCTCAAGCACCACAGTCACTCTTGGTTATGTCTATGATGATGATGGTGCTACCACTGAGGCTTCCAACACCTCAGCATTCACAGAGAAGGGACTGCTGCAGATAGGGGATGAGGTCCTGTCTTACACAGGCAAGACCGCCACCACATTCCATCCTGACACAGGTGCTGTCACTGCTTGGGGAACCTTCACTGGATGCGTCAATCTCAGTGGGACCCCACTAACTACCCTGAACACCACAGGCACGGCAATCGCCCAGCACTTGCTATCAGTAGACTTGGTGGGTGGTAGCGCCAGTGGTGATAGGGGTAGGCTCCGTGATTGGTGGATTGACAACGAGATGGGCATCATCTACTTCAACAACTCATACCCCTTCTTCGAGTGGAACGCCATCAAGGCGTCATACATCTATGGTGAGAGGTATCTGGAGAAGGCTATAGAGGACGTATGCACCAAGATGGTAGCGATAGACCTGCTCATGTCAGACGACCGGAGCGTACTCATCCCAGAGGGGACGCAGAACGTGGACCTATCGACAAAGATTCAACTATACAAGGCAGACATAGACAAGACCCTACCTAGATACATGGAGGTCATCAGTTTTGGTTGAGAGGTTGGATGAGCAGATACAGAGGGCAATCAACACCGACCTGATGGCTAACAAAGGCATACAACAGGAACTAATGCAGATGTTCTCCAATGAGCCTGCCCATTTGAGACAGCAGAAGGAGATGGAGGAGTTCAGAGAGGTGGGAATCAGAGATGACAATGGTGTTCTGGTGGATATAGCATCAGGGCAACCTGCGTCCTCCTCCACCATTCAAACGGCAATGAGCAACATAGAGAAGAGGATGCTGACCGAGGCGAACCCTAAGATGGAAGAGATGGGTTATGAGTTCTCCAATGGACAGATAGTATTGAAGATAACAGAGGTGGAGAGTAAATGACCGCTACTTGGCTTGAGGGTCTTGATGTGATGCTCGATGTCCTCACGACCAACTGGAATCGAGGTAACACCAATAACTACAAACCGATAATCATAGACATCGCTGAAGTCGGAGCGGAGCGTGGGAAGAGGTTGGACATGAAGAATCACGATTACATCATGGTCTTCGAGACTGCTCACAACGAAGAGACACCAGAGATGCTGTATGACTTCGTCACTACTAGAATCAACATCACTCTGGATGCTAGGACTATGAAGAGTCGCAAGCACATGCAGAAGATGGAGAACGAGATAAGGAGATGCGTCCACACCAAGAGGAAGGGTGATGGTGCTAACTTCGACAGATTGGTGTTCAAAACTAGGACGGATTTGTCAGATAGGAGCAAAATGTTGTTCAGAACGACCTTTCAGATAGAAGTTGTTATCTTTGCAGAGTTAATCCCATGAGGTGAGAGAGAGCCATGCCGTCAACAGTTTATCGTGGGGATTTGTCCGAAATCACTTTCGGTCATGAGTCCGGGCTGGTGCTTGCGCACAACTACAACTCCGACAGCGACTTCACATTCACAGCCAAGGCTGGTACTTGGGACAAAGTCGCTGACACCAGCGTCATAGTCCTCGCTGGCGGGACTGCGGACACCCCGGTGGCTGCTGCTAAACTCGCGTACCCAGTGGGGATGCTGGTTGGCTCTAAGGTCGTATTCGAGACTGGGGGCGACAACTTCAGTTCTGATGATGATGCTAGCACAGGGAAGTCATTCACCATAGTAAAGCACGCTGTGGTTGGTAGTGCTACAGAACTGACGATAACACCAGCAATGACCGTGAACCACTCTTCCGGCAAAGTGTCATCGGGTGGAGATGTGATGCACATACTACCATACAAGACGCCTTCCATGGATGTCGGTATGGCATACGCTGCTGCTGCCAATGCCTCTACTGAGCGTGTTCTCACCGACCAGTTCGTTGGTCTGGTAGGCACAGTTGCCCTCCCTGAGACAGTTGTCGATTTGAAGAGGCTGCATGTGGTCGGTCTCGGTCGTGATGTGGCAGTGCAGGTTCCGGGCAAGTTCATCAACACAGGAGGCTCCTTCGAGTGCAACATACACAACGCTCGATGGTTCTACTACGCCCTAGGCCATGAGGTAGTCAAGATGCCCCTAGTAGCGTCTGGTGCCAATACTGATGGGAACGTGGCAGTAAACACTCAGAGCGCTATACATTTGACCGCTGCTCCTACTGGGTTGAGGGTAGGTGACGCGGTCTTCAACCAACACGGGCAGTTCGTGGGGCACATCTCCGCTGAAACGAGGAACGCCGCGTTAAGCACAATCACCTGTACCACAGGGACAAAGACCGCTCTGGTGTCTGGTGAGACCCTATACTACAGCCCTGCTGCTCTATGCGCTGGTGGCACGGGCACTACGCTTTCCGCCGCTACCAATCCCGGCGACAGTTACATCACATACTCTGGTACCACAGTGGCCGAACTGTCACAAGTAGGTGGTTCTAACACTCATCCAGCGGCTGGTGACTATGTCTGGATTGTGGATAGCGGGACCACTGACATCAAGGTGAACAGGGAGACCACCAGCGATGGCACTTGGCCAGTCAATGGCGCTGATAGCATCATAAGCGCTGCTAACAAGATTGAGTGTAGGAGGATTGTAGCGATAAACAACTCCAAGATTTGGCTTGACGACCCACTTAACTTCGCCCATGCTTCCGCCACTAACATCTACTTCAGCGAGTTCAGCGCAGACAATGGTTACGGCAGCCCTCATATGGAAACTAGTGCCGCTGACTACGGCAACATACAGAACCCAGTAGAACGTCTGCTATTCTCTAGGACTACGGTTCCCTCCTTCGCCATGGAGGTCAGCGTCAGAAGGAATGACAACGAGGATGACACCGCTACGGATGGCAGTGTTGGTGATACCAAGCAACTCACACGTGTGTTCCGTGGTTGCAAGGTGAAGGACTTCTCCCTAAAGGCGGACACTGATGCTGCTCTAAAGATGGCTGTCAACTTCGATGCTGCTCTCTGCTACACTGATACAGGGAGGTTGGAGAACAATACCGACAAAGGCGACAGGTATGACTGCCATAGGCTCTTCGAGGACACTGCCAACACCGAGCAGAAGAGGAAGGAGTCCGGCATAGCCAAGAGGACGCAGAAGCCCTTCATGTTCTACAACGGCATCATCAAGGTGAAGGGAGTCACATTAGGGCAAGTGAGCAGTTTCACGCTCAATGGCTCCTCAGGGGTGCAGCAATACTACACCATCACTGGCAACACAATCGCTGATGCGGAGACAGACCAGATACCATTCGGTGGCTCAAGGAACCCAGCGATAGCAGTAGAGGGTAAGACCGAGTATAGTCTGGCTCTGGAGATAATAGTCGATGACCCGGTGTTCTATCACAACATGAGGAGAGCAGTCGATAACTTCGATGATAACACCAGTGACGCAACGGACGCAGACATGATTCGCCTGTCCTTCACCAAGCAGGGAGCAGGCAGCGTCAGAGAGAGCATGGACATCATCATTGATGACTACTTCATCACCGAGGCACCACTACCTATTCCTGAGGATAAGGGTCCAATGCGTTCGTCTCTCAAGATTATGCCTAAGTCAATGCATGTCATTGCCAAGGACACATTGAAACACTCCTGAGGCATCATAATGGTAAGAACGAAAGAGAGAGTCAGGTTCTTCAATAGGAACTCTAGAAGCGCATACATCTCTTGGTTGAAGAGTAAATTTGACTTCGATGAAAAGGAGGTCGGGGGCCTCAAGACTCGCTCTCAGATTGATGCTGTCCTGTTCTCACCCAAGGAAGAGGAGGAAGAGCCCTCTTGGGTCAAAGCAGCGATAGAGGTCACTTCACCAAAGGAGGAGGTTGTGGAAGAGCCAATACAGATAGAAGAGATAGAGGACTCCCCCTTCTCCAAAGATTACGATTCGTATACCATTCGGGAATTGCAGGAACTATGCAAGTACCGAGGTCTAACGATACGAGGCACCAAAGCACAAGTCGTTCTCCGACTACGCAGAGACGATGAAGGAATCTCGGAAGCACAACCAGAAGAAGATGAGACCAAAGCCCCCTCGAAAGAGGCTGCTGAGGAATCGTCAGATACCCCCTCGAAAGAGGCTGTAACAGAGGAAGTGACAAATAATGACAGTAGTAGACAAAAGCAAGATATTAACGAAGAAGAATGACCACCAACATGAGATAAGCGCTGACCCGGATAACCCGGACAGTGTCATGAAAGTGTGGGTAAGGGAGGTAACCTTCCTAGACATACAGAAAGCCGCACAGACTATGTTTGTGATAGGAGGAGACGGGGTTTCCCTAGACTTGGAGGCATACTGGAAATACGCCTTCACCAATTGGGTCACTGGGACAGAACCAGAACTGACTGCTGATGAGATGACACAACTCAACGCCTATGTCGGTGAGCAGTTATCAGGATTACTACCTAAGCCAGAAGAACTGGCGGAGGCCATGCAAGGGGGTTTTACGAAGGCGAGCAGTTGAGAGTTCAGCAGTTCCTAAATCAGAGGCAGGTAAATACTGCTGAAGATATAGGAATGCAGATGCAGTTGTTCGCCTATCTCGTAGCAAAACATTACAGCATTTCACTAACGGAGGTATATCAGATGAGCGCGGAAATTTTCAGACAATCCCTCGTCTGGGCTATGGCCATTGAAGGTGAGCAAGCGAAGGCCATGGAGAAGGAGCGCGTCAGTAGCAGTAGTGGTAGCAACGATATAGTCACTTTCGACTATTCCTTCCTGAATCTAGAGGAGGACCTCTGATGACTGCAACTATGCAATTAGCCACAAGCATCTTTGGTCTCACTAGTGGCTCTAAAGGCCTATCTCAGGTCGTAACTGGCATACAGGAGGGTGTTGGCAAACTAGGCAAGATGTTCGGAGATGTCTGGGCCAATATGAAGGAGATAGCCGAAGAGAAGATAGAAGCCATAAAGGAGAAGTGGGATGAGGTCAAGGACTTCTTCAGCCC
>Ga0208158_1000232_pt1 | contig 22315 bp, 42 predicted proteins | sample 8_EtaG_FD_184081 | JGI IMG/M metagenome (GOLD analysis project Ga0208158, IMG submission 184081) | Marine viral communities from the Subarctic Pacific Ocean - 8_ETSP_OMZ_AT15162 metaG (SPAdes) (version 2) | ecosystem: Environmental > Aquatic > Marine > Oceanic | place: Pacific Ocean | collected...
TCCCTTCACTAGTGGATATGAGAGACTTAACCCCGTGGTCTCGGTTTGGGGAATGGTCAGCATTTGCTCACCGATTTATTTAGTATAACAAAACTTCACAATTATGTCAAGCCCGAACAATTATAAACATTACTTATAACTGTCTTAAAATTATCTAATAATCGTATTCGTCTAAAACTTCTAATGCATTATTTAAAATGCGTTGAGCAGCACCCCTCTGTCGATCATCCCACTCAGGATACCAACTCTCATTAGCAAGACCAGACTTCATACCATTGAGTCTTGCCTTCATGTCTATTTTTTTAAGTCTACCGTTCATGTACTCTCTATACCTCGAATCAGGCCAAGGACAACTTGCGTATCGTCTAGGAAATATCATATCACTATTTATTTTACTAGTCTAGATTATCTTCTTGTTCTGTTAGTATTACACAATCTGACTGTGGCATAGCAACACAAAGAAGTGACCACCCTTCCTCTAACTGGTCATCATCTAAGAATGATTGCTCTTCATTATTAACACTTCCTTCTAATACTTTTCCTAAACATGCAGAACATGCTCCTGCTCTACATGATGAGGGAAGATCTAAACCAGCATCTTCCCCTGCTTCTAAAATATATTGATCTTCTTCACAATCAAACTTAGTCTCTTCTCCATCTGGAGATCTTAATGTTACCGAATAAGTCATGTAAAATATATAAGCTAATGTTATTTATTTTACAGTTTTATGCAAATATGAAACTTGTGAGGGTATCACCAAAATACAAATATGAACCAACCAAAGTTAAAAAGATTATTTGTGGCATGAGTAGAAATACTTAATTCATATTATATAGGTATTTTTATTCTCTATTCTCAGATCCACCAATAGTTAAAGTATTACCATTCTTAGTTGCATGTCTATAAAGTTTCTCGTGTAGAGAAATCTCAGCAATTGTGTTTTCGATTGGTTTACGATCTGGATTATACTTATAATCATTATCGAACCATTCATCATATGGTAGTTCTACATTAGGTCCAGGATAGGACATATTTACGCTCCTGCAGGGACGGTTGCCATTTGTCGATTATTTATCCTGATACCTTTACCACCATCATCATCGTCATCATCATCAAAACCACGAAGTAGTAGTTCCACTGTAACTAGGATTGCCATTGGATAAAAGATCCATAATACTGCTTTCCATATTGGAAATGTGTCTACTGCTGTTTGTAGTTCTCCCATGAGGACTTGATTAAAAAATTGATACGAATAGGTATTTATACTATGTAAGTGTACTAATCAGGGATCCTGCTGTAGCAGAAACTGCTAACCAAGGTAAATTTATTACCAATAGTAGTTTTACTAGAGTAGATCTCCTGATAGTAAATAAGGTGCAGGTCATTATACTACAACGTATGCTACGGATGGTGCGTATATAACTGTTGCTGCAACAGTTCCTAAGAATAGGGTTTGGATAAGGGTTTTCATGATTTGAATGGTGAGTTTGCGTATGCTTTGTTCACAGTATAGAGTGTGAAGAGTGCTACCGCAATTCCAGCAAACCCTAAAAGAAGGATCGGTGAATGCGGTATGTCATAAGTTGGAACGTTCATTAAACGAAACCTGGAATGATTTGACCTGTTGCTGAGTAGGATATGATTAGTGCTCCACATCCAACGATGGCTGCTATGCCATTCCATTTTTCAGCGATAGAAAAATCTACCTTGTCTTCAGTTTTCTTTGTTGTTTGCTTAGTCATTAAACGATACCTGGAATGAGGTTGCCTGTTGTTGCGTATGAAGCACATAGGACTAGGAATCCTACCATTGCTGCTCTGCCGTTTGCCTTTAAAAAGATTTGTTTGTTGTTCATTAGAATATACCTGGAATGATTTGTCCTGTAGTTGCGTATGCACCGAGTGCTGCGACAACGCCTAGCATTGCCATCCAACCGTTAAATTTTTCTGCTTCTGGAGTCATTGTTCTTAGATTAATAGGAGTAGAATTGTAAGAGACCTTTTATCTCAAAATATGCCAGGTATAACCCAGCCTGTGAAACCGTAGTTAACTACGGCAGCGAAGAAACCCATCATCGCAAGGCGACCATTGATTTGTTCTGCGTTCTTCCAGTAGTTCATTTAGAATACACCTGGAATGATTTGTCCTGTTGTTAAGTAAGCACCTAACAAAGCAACGATACCAATCATCGCCCAACGGCCATTGGTTTTTTCTGCGTTCTCTGCGTAACCTTCGTAGTTGTCTTTTTCGTCAACCCAAGGTGCTACCTCTGCACCAAACATATTCTGTTTGCCGTATTCGGTAGTGGTATACTTATCTGCTGTTGAACTTGATGTCATTGTGTTAAGATTAGTAACGAAATTATTTAGTAATTATAAAGTATGATATGAAACTTAACAATTGGTGTTACCCGAACAATACCCGAACAATAAAAAGGGGGTCTAATGACCCCCATAAAGTTAACTTATATTACTTGCCCTCAAAACCTGGTGGAATACGGTTAAAGTACGGATCATACGAAAACATTGGATTCCAATCCTGTATATTCTGAGAATCTGCTCTCCAGAATTTCCATAAACCTTCATAACTTGACTTGTGAAATACGTTTACATGTATATCATGAATTGAAGATCCCAACTCAATCTTGTAAAGAAACAATGGTATTGAGAAAGTATTTCCTGAATTGTATATTAAATCATCTGCTACTGCTCTAGGAAGAACACCCTGATCTAACTTATACTTATCACCTCTACAATGTAACCTAACAAGTTTTTCTGCATGATGTCTTGTAATCATATAACAAGCAGTAGAGAAATCATTTACAAACCTACGATGTAATTGAACGTACATCTGTGCTGGATTAATAATAGCAAGTTGTATCACATCATAATCATAAGGCATCTTGGCATAAAAATCTTTCCAAGTAAATCCCCAATGTGCTACTGGACTAAGATCACAATCATCTTCCATGATGATAGCATAAGGGTCATCCGTCTTAAGAAACTCCTTCATTGCTTTGAGATGTGAGGTAGTACACCCTACTTCACCACCAGTCATCTGATCAGGATATCTACCTTTAAGAATATCACCAAGATCATCATCCCTACCATCATAAGCAGAGATACGAGTGTAATTTTCTACCTCCCAATACTCAAGCATCGTTTTCATAGATTCCCATCTATGTGGTTCACCATCAAGGTTAATACAATATACGTGAGGAAAACCTTTGAGTTTATGTAGTGCTTTATTTTTATCCATTCAATGCATCCTTAATCCAGTCTTCAAGTTTAACAGTTGGTTCCCAATCAAAAGTTTCTCTAAGTTTAGTATTGTTAGCGAGACTGATCTTAGCTTCACCAGGTCTTGCTGAAATATTAATTTTATTATCTGATATCATAGCAGCAATCTCATTAATAGAATGATTCAATCCAGTTCCTACATTATACACCTGACCGAAACATTTATCATCTATGTTTGCTAGTGCTGCTTTTATATTAGCATTAACAACATCATCTACATGAGTAAAGTCTCTCCTCTGCTCCCCATCACCCACAATAGTTAATGGTTCACCAGCAGCCAGTTGTCTTAGGAAAATACCTATTACAGGAGCATACTGCCCCTTTAAAGGTTGCCTATTACCATATACATTAAAGTATCTAAAACATACAGTCTCCAATCCATACAGACTAGTATACATTCTACATAACTTCTCACCATTAACTTTAGATACTGAATATGGATTTAAACAATCATCAGGTTGTGTCTCTACATTAGGTGGTTCATTCATACCATAACCAGAAGATGTTGAAGAATACATTACTCTCTTTACACCTGCCTCTCTAGCACACTGAAGAACTGTACAAGTTCCTATAGAGTTAATACTAACTGCTTCGATAGGATTCTCTATAGCAGGTTGTATCCTTGCTTCTGCAGCAAGATGGAACACATAATCCACACCATCATATAATTTACGTGTAAGAGAATAGTCTCTAATGTCCATACGATAATTCTTACTATGAAAATTCCAGTAGAATTGATCATGGGCTTCAGAAAATTGATTATCTATAACTATAACTTCATGACCCATAGTTAGAAGTTTATCTACTAGATTGGATCCGATAAATCCAGCACCACCAGTAACTAAAGATTTAGTCTTCATAATATTTTTTCAGGTAAGAAGTAATTTTTATTATAGGCAAAGCATTCTTCAGTTGGATAGCTTGTCAGTTTCTCAACTGTTCCATGATATCCACTGGTCTGATAAAAGAAAGGATCATCAAATGCATAAACATTAAACCATCTTTGAACTTCAGCAAATCCAATATCCTGATAACCTTCTATTTCATATCCAGCATGATAAGTAATTCTCTGACACATCTTAATATAATCATCAGTTAGATATAATATAGCATGTCCACCTAACATATTATGAACTCTATACAAATCATCCTTCACCTTTTGATATTGTACATAAGGACCAGAGTGACCATTCATTCTACCCCAAGAAGATATTCCAAGATAAACTGCATCAGCATCTTCAGGAATCTCAACTTCAGGTCTAAAGTTCTTAATTTGACAATCATCCTCAAAGATTATAAAAGGAGGATCTATTTCCATTAATGTTTTATGATGAGCAGAAGAACATCCAGCAATAGGATTATCTGGACGAGCAACACCTTCTATACGAAGTATAGTTTTAAATCCACACTCTAAAAGAATCTTTCTCATATTAGCATCCTTCTCAGTATGCTGTTCCAGATTCATATAGATGACTGGTATATCTCTAAGATCAACCTTTCTCATTATTTCTTCTCCATATAGAATGCTAAGACATCATCATGAATAGTTTCTTTAACAATATTAAAAGAAGTAAAACATTGTTTTACTCTATCAACTGTAATATCACTCCAATCCTCATTAAGATTTGTTCCAAATAAACGATAGTCATCAATTAGAACTATTACTTTACCTGAAGGATATAATTTATTAATTGAATCACATTCTTCAATTAAAGGACAATCCTTTTCACCCCTAGCAGTATTACCAGAAGACCAATGACCATCCAACCAAAATATACATTGATCCTCATCTTCTAATAATTTTAAAATATCAGGAAGAATCTCTGTAGTATCGCCTTTACGGTTGGCTATATTATCAATCTCATAATCCTCCTTGATTCTAGCAAACTGCTGATAATACTCCTCAGATAACTCAACAGTATAAAGAGTTTCAAAGTATGGTTGAAGTTGTATTATAGTTTCACCGAGATATGTTCCACTCTCAATAAAAACTTTATAATCATCACCCTCTTGTTCCAACTCATCTACAACTATATGAGTTAATCTATCTAATGTTAAACTTGTCATTTAATTTCTCAATTCGTTATGATTTTTCTTAAGAGCAATAATCTTTGGTTCAAAAGGATACTCTGGATTCCCCATCTGCTCTTCAGCAAAACAATATGAAGGAGTTAATGTAAGGGTTGGAGGATTATCTATAAGATACCTATTCATATGAGATTCATCATGCCATAGTGCTATGATATCACGCTCTAACTCCTTTGTCACCCTATTAGCAATTACCTCTGACATTTTCAGAAACTCTTTAGTAGATCCACCATTGAAACCACCAGCATAATAATGTTCACCTTCATCACCAGCCGAAACATATGCTAATGATTTTGGATTACGATCATATGTTCTATGTTCTTTAGGTGAGAACGACTGATATGGATGCATAGTAGCAACAAGATCACTTAAAACCTCATCACCAACCTTAGCAACTAAACCCATATCAACATCAAAATAGAAGCAGTAGTCATACTTAGAAATATGCTCTGCTTCTTTCATAAAATAATTATACCGTTTCAACGTTGGCATAGGCCAAGGTTCATGTTCAATCTGAGATACCTTAATATTATCAGATACCTCTACCTCATGTTCTGTAAAAATAATACCTTCTATCTCATGTCCGTTGAGGAAATGCTCTTCAATATTATTATACAACTCCTCAACAAATTGAATGTATTTGTTTGTGGCAATTGTTAATATACAAATTTTCATTTAAAAAGATCTAATAAAATTTCAGCAGAGCGTTCAAGTGAAAGATTTTCTTTTACATATGATTTAGGATCATACCCACCTTCCTTTAATTTTTTATTAAATTTAGTGAATGTCCTAGACAACATAGTTTTTTTATAAAATTTCTCACCACATCTTTTATCCCAATAAGGAACAGAAGATGCTGGAACAGACCATTGTATTCCCATATCATCCCAAGTCTCAACGTCCCATACAAATAATGGAACACCTAAAGACATTATCTGCTGCACTGCTATACCTTGACTCTCAGTACCATTTAATAGGAAACAGAAGTTAGCTTGATTTGCTAGTGCTAAAAATTCTTCTTCAGTATAATTACCATACTGTAATATCTTATATGTTAATTTCTTTTTCTTTAAAAAGTTTTCAACAATTTCCAATTCTTCAGGAGATCTTCTCTTATAATAAAGAAGACAATCATACATTATATTTCTAACATTATTTGGAATCTCTATACCCACTGGCCACACTCCAACTTTTTCATCGGGTAAGTACCACTTAGTTTTATAAAAATCTTTATTCCATTGTGAGGGTGCTATAATTTTTTTGTAAGAAGCTATATCCTGAACAAGAAATCTACCAACCTGCTCAAATGGCCATAATTGAGGTCCAATCAAACATGTCTCAGGATTTAATCTATCATGCTTCTTCTTTGCTGTAGCATTATATTGAATTAAAAAATTATTATGATAAACATTATCATTAATAGCATATGGAACTCCAACCAAATCCAAAGATTTAATTAGATTCTTTACTACCATTTCAGGACCACTGAGTCTACCCCCAGTATGTGACCAATAAGATTCTTCATACCATAAATTAATCATAACCAACTCCAGTTACCAAACTCCATATCATTTACATCTTTATATACACAATCAGCACCGAACCAATCTTTAGGTGCTATGATCTTTTTACTTTTCGCTAACCATGCACCCCACCAAGAGAATGATGAATTAGCTATTATATGATAACCACACATAGACATCAGACACAAATCATAATGATCTTCATTATCTTCTGATATCATAAATCTATCATCTTCAAAAAATTCATGCTCTCTACACCACTGACTATCATCTGAAAATACAATAACTGGCAAATCCTTTGGCATTTGTTCTAATGCTTTCTTATAATATTCAATAGGTTGTACAGGATGATTAGGATTATAAAGATAATCACCTCTTCTAATATGAAGAGAAATAAAATCTTTAGAAACAATTTCTAAAGTCTTAAACATATCCGAACATTCTTCACTAACGTCATCTTCAAATTCAAAATTATTCCTAAGTTCTTCTTCAATATTTTCAAAATACTTAGGCGATTGATAATATCCAAAAAGATCTACATCTTTAGGACAATTATTAAATAAGTTTTCATCAAAATTATGAGTCTGTTCAGCATGTAATGTAAACTTACTATGTCCAGATTTATCTAAACATATAGATCTTAACTTTGGAAATACTGTATAAATGTTATGTGAACTATTCTTTACATTAGTATCATGTTGACCAAAAGAATTAGGGTCTGCAATCATCCAATCCTGATTAGTATTAGAAGCAATACCTCTTAATGAAGAATATTGAAACATTTGATTGGCAAGTCTACCAAGATTGCCAAGTCTATTAAAGGAAAGCATTTTATCTAACTAGAAGTTGAGGTGTACCTGTGCCAAATACATTACATTGTATATTCATATCTTTTAACTCACAAGTAAATAAATTATTATCTTTAACATAATCCCATAATGTTTGTTCAAAATTTATCATATTAGAATTTATATGATCCCAATCGGTTTTATTTAACCAATCAATCATATATTTCTTTTTCATAGCAAAGCAACCAGTAAAGTACTGATCTGTGCCATCATTCTTACCATAAAAATCACAACCAGGATTAGTCTCCATTATATCAAAAAATGTATTGTCTGTAAAGTGATACCTTCCTGTTAGATACACTGCGTATTCATCATCAACCTCACAATCCTCAAAAAACTTTTCCATTGCCATTCCAAGATTAGACCCCTTATTACGATAATTTGGATTATGGTTACTTGGACAATAGCAAGGAAACTGTTCTTTTAAATATGAAGGTTCTGTATCAGAAATACATTCCAACCAAACAATATTATACCCTTCACTATCTTTTACCTTTGCCCATTCAATAGTCTTTTCATATTCTTTAGTTCTCATCTCTTTGAGATGATCTACTTCAGCACTAGTTACTAGTATCAGCATGTTCTTTATACCATTTGTATGTTGATTTAATACCATCTCTTAAAGAGATTTTTGGTTCCCACCCAAGAGATTTAAGTTTACTTACATTTAGAACTTTACGTGGAGTTCCATTTGGTTTAGATTCATCCCACCATATTATTTTATTACCCACAATATCAGCAACAGTTTCAGCAAGTTCTTTAATAGTTACATCTTCTCCTGTTCCAATATTAATAGACTCAGGTTCGTTATAATCCTGCATACAAACATAACAAGCTTCAGCAAGATCATCCACATGTAAGAACTCTCTCATCGCAGATCCATCACCCCATAAAGTAACTTTATCATCTGCCTCATGAAATTTTCTAATCATAGCAGGTAATACATGAGAATTTAGTAGATCAAAATTATCATTAGGACCATATAAATTAGTTGGCATTAATGAAATAGCATTAAAACCATACTGCTGACGATAGGCACGGCACATTCTAATACCTGCTATCTTAGCAGTAGCATAAGCATCATTAGTAGGTTCCAAAGGACCAGTCATTAAAGCATCTTCTGTGATGGGTTGAGTTGCCATCTTAGGGTAGATACAAGATGAACCTAAGAATACTAATTTCTTAACACCATTACGATAAGCAGCATCTATGACATTAGTCTGAATCATCAAATTGTCATGGATGAACTCAGCAGGGTATTTGTTATTGGCATGAATACCACCTACTTTAGCAGCAGCAAGAAACACATACTCAGGTTTTGATTGTTCAAAATAATAATCTACTTGAGATCTATCTCTTAAATCACAGGTCTCTCTTCCAACCCAATAAACATTCTCATAGTGTTTATCATTTAAATTACGAATAATTGCTGATCCTACAAGACCTTTATGACCTGCAACGAATACTTTACTATTACTGTCCATAGATACACATCTCCTCAACTAGTTCTTTAAATGAAGTCTTAGGTTCCCAACCAAGAACATCCTTTGCTTTAGTGGCATCACCCAATAATGATTCTACTTCAGCAGGTCTGAAATACTCTGGATCAACAATAATAACAGGTTTCTTTGTATTCCAATCAAATGCTGTTTCATCCATTCCTTCACCCATCCAATCTAACTTAAATCCAAAGTAAGGTGCTGCTTCATTCACAAAGTCCTTAACAGAATATTGTTCTCCCGTAGCAATCACATAATCATCAGGTTCATCTTGTTGAAGCATTAACCACATTGCCTCAACATAGTCTCTAGCATGACCCCAATCTCTCTTAGCATTAAGATTACCAAGACGTAAAAGTTTTTCTAAACCTACAGAGATTCTAGATAATCCTCTAGTTATCTTTCTAGTTACAAATGTTTCTCCTCTTCTTTCAGACTCATGATTGAATAATATACCAGAACTACAATGCATTCCATATGCTTCACGATAGTTCTTTATGATCCAATAACCATAAAGCTTTGCTACTCCATAAGGAGAACGTGGATGAAAGGGTGTAGTTTCTGTTTGTGGTGTTTCTTTTACATCACCATATAACTCACTGGTAGATGCCTGATAGATACGAACATCTTTCTCCATACCCAACATTCTAACTGCCTCAAGAACCCTCAGAGTTCCCATAGCATCTACTTGTCCAGTATACTCAGGTATCTTAAAAGAAACCTTTACATGACTCTGAGCACCTAGATTGTATATCTCAGAAGGTTCTACTTCTTTGATTATACTCATGATACTAACAGCATCTGTTAGATCACCATAATGAAGTTTAATCTTTTCGTAGATATGATCTATTCTATGGGTATTAATAAGAGATGCTCTTCTAACAATACCATGAACTTGATAACCCTTCTTCAAAAGTAACTCAGCAAGATAAGAACCATCTTGTCCCGTTATGCCAGTAATAAGTGCCTTCTTCATAACTTAATAAAACCTACTTGATATCCCTTATGGAATACTGAAATATCATCTTGATGATCATCCAACCATTTATCAATTGATTCGTGAAGATCTTTATAATTACTTCCATAATCATCAACCCATATTATACCACTCTTTCTACAAAAAGAAAGGCTATTATCTAAATCACGACATGCAGCATCTGACTCATGAGATCCATCAACATATATGAAATCAAATATTTCTTTATTGGTTTCAAAAAACTCATCACTAAGTTTTTTATGTGAAATAATTTTTTCACCAGCAGGACATACTGAAACATTATGATTAAAATTACTCTCTACATCATTAGTTACAGTCGTACCTTGATCACTAGTATCAAAAGGATCTATTGTATGAACTACAGTAGCAAAATTCTCAGCAGCAAAACAAGAGAATATACCCTCGTATGATCCAATCTCTAAAACTTTTTTAAATCTCTCAACGTCACTACCAGATAAAAATCTAATTAACTCTGAAGATTTAAAATAACCAAAAGTATCTTTGTACATTATTCTCTCTCTAGTGTAATGTGTTTTCCTTTATTAGAATTATATTGTAAAAAATCAACACCTTCATATAAATTTTTTTCGTCAATTTGATAATTAGTCCAATCACCAAAGTAAGGTCTATCTACATCTATTATACCTGCTATAGCATCTAAAGATGATCCAACATCCAAAAAGACTGCATCAGTATATTTTTTAAGTCTATGAATTAATCCAGACTTAACATGACCCATACCCATTAAGAATATTTTAGATGTTGATTTCTCAAGTTGTTCGCCAACCATCTTCTCTGTAGCATCAATATCATCACAAGCAAACTTCTGAGGAAGAGAAATATAATCCTCAAACTTTTCAAGTCCAAGATACTCTTGATACTGAGGTGCTTCTATTATATTCTGAATGATATTCATTTTAGTATCAGCACCAATCAATCCTATCTTACCAGCAAACGTTTTGAACAACCATTTATTAGCAACTAAACCATACCCAAACTCGGCAGGAAAATCTATTTCCTTATCAATAACCTCAGAAAATCTCTGTCTATTCTCAGGATAAATTTCACATGTATAGTAATCACATAATTGTGCACCCTCTACAAACTTATCATGATCTATAGAATCATAATTCTTACTAAGTGCTCTCTTACCAGGCGTGGCACTACCCACACCTTGTTTTTTTAAAAAATAATAATCACCATCACCATACTTATAGTAAGTAGATGATTTATTATGTTTAACCTGTTGTATTAATAACTTCTTAAAGAACTCTAATTTTTCTTGAAAGTCTGGACAAGAATCTTTGTTATGGAAACAAGGATTCTGATCATTATTAACAGATCCATCTATCTTATAAAGATCCAAATACATAATCAATTCCTCTCCTCAACAATAGCACCATGATGGATAATATAATCATCTGTAACATATGTATGCTTCATCTCAGAGAAGTATTCTCTAACCCAATAGATCACATAATCAATATCTTCATCAGTCATAGCAGGATGACATGGAAGAGTTATCAACTTTAACCACTCTTTATCTGCTACAGGACATGCTCTACTATCCTTAAAAATACTATGTTGATGTAATGGTTTATAATGCACTCCTGTATGTATCTTCTTCTTACCCAAATAGTCTATCATATGACTTCTATTTTCAGCAGGAACTCTAGCAGAATAATGCTGAACTGTTTCACTCCAAGCAGGTGTTCTAATATGTTGCTGTAGCATAACATTATATAATGCCTGAATATGTCTTCTACGTTCAAGATGTTTGTCCAACTTCTTCATCTGCTCTAAGCATATAGCAGCAGTTAGATCTATCATGTACGCTTTGTATCCTATTTCAGACACATCATAATCCCAAGAATATCCTGGTCTACCTGTTAGACCATCTTTCTTTGTTCGAGAATATGTACTACTAATACCCAACCATGTCATAGGAACTAACTTTTCATATAATTCCTTATCATCGGTGGTAATCATTCCACCATCACCACATGGCATAGTCTTTACTGCTTGGAATGACCATACAGCAGCATCTCCTTTACTACCAGCACCAGGTGTATAACAACTATGAGCACAATCTTCTATAATAAAACCATCATAGAACTCACGAATCTCATCTATAGGAGCAGGAACTCCAGCATAATTAACAGCAATAACTGCTTTTGTATTTGGTTTTAAATTCCTTTTAACATCTTCAGGACATATATTAAGATCATCTTCTCTAACATCTACAATATTTGATGTACAATTATTCCATAAAGGAACCATAGCAGTAGTCATAAAAGACATTGTAGGATTGATTACATCACAATCCTTTATACCTTTTGCCTTCAATAATAAATCCAATCCAGCAGTATTACTAGTGATTGCTATAGCATACTTAGCACCAACCATCTCAGCAAATTCTTTTTCAAACTGAGATACTTTTGGACCTTTACCCCACCAACCACTTCTAATAGATTCTGCTATGGATGCAATCTCTTCATCACCACCAACAGGACGAAGAACTGGAATAACATCATCTCTTACTCTATTCTCTCTTAATTTCATTATCAATAAACCGTTACAAATTTTTCACACTTTTCAAAGGTATCTCCTTTAGACCAATCCTTCTCAGATAGAATAGGTTCTCCTTCAAATGGCCAATCTATACCCAACTCCTCATCATTCCACATTAAAGTTCTTTGCCCTACAGGATCATAATAATTAGTAACCTTATATTGTACTTCAGTATTATCTGCATACGTATAGAATCCATGAGCCATACCTGCTGGAGCCCATAGCATTAGATCTGGTCTATTCAGATCTACACCAAACCATCTACCAAAAGTATCTGATGATTTTCTAAGATCAACAATGACATCATATACAGCACCTTGAGTACATCTGATTAACTTTCCTTGTGGTTTAAATTCATTCTGATAATGAAGACCTCTTAATACACCCTTCTTAGATCTTGATTGATTATCCTGAACAAAATTAGGTAAACCAAATTCTTGATGATTCCATGTCTCCATAAAGTACCCACGTTCATCGTTGTATCTTTCAACTTCAAATAAAAGAGCATCCTTGATACAGGTTTTATGCGTTTTCATACCATTCTATAGTTTTAATTAATCCATCCATGAGAGAATACTCAGGTTTAAATGCTACTGTACTCTTTATTCTAGCATTGTCAATAGCATAACGCAAGTCATGTCCTGGTCTATCATCAACATATTGTATCAAATCTTCACTAGCACCCATTATTTTTATAATCATTTTAACCAAATCTATATTTTTAACTTCACACTCACCACCAATATTATACTTCTGACCTTCTCCACCAGCATACCATAGATCCAGTATAGCCCTACAATGATCTTTAACATAGATCCAGTCTCTTATATTTTCACCTTTACCATAAACAGGTATTGGTTTATTCTGAAGTATATTAGATATTGTTTTAGGAATTAATTTTTCTTTATGTTGTCTAGGTCCATAGTTATTAGAACAATTAGTAATAGTTGTAGGTAATCCATATGTATTATGATAGGTCATTACAAAATGATCACTAGATGCCTTTGATGCAGCATATGGATTTTGTGGATCATATGGTGTAGTCTCAGTAAAAGGTGGATCATCATATCCTAATGACCCATAGACTTCATCAGTTGATATATGATGAAACTTTTGAACATCATATTTTACTGAAAGATCCAATAAATTGATCGTCCCAATAATATTAGTGTCAATAAAAGGAGATACGTCACCAATCGAATTGTCAACATGAGTTTCAGCAGCAAAGTTAAATATGTACTTGGGTCTATACTGTTGGAATAAGTCTTCCAATCTACGCTTATACGCTATATCAACCCCCTTAACAATAACCGATAGTGGAGATAGGTTATCAGGATCTCCAGCATAAGTTAACTTATCTAGAACAACTATATCATCATAACAGTTACCCTTTAACAAATGTACAAAATTACTGCCTATAAAACCAGCACCACCAGTAACAAAAATAGTCATAATAAAGATTTTAAATACTTTCCATATCCACTTTTTAAATAGAAATCAGATAGATCTGATAACTCATCTCTAGTTATCCAACCATTTTTATATGAAATCTCTTCTGGACAAGATATTTTATATGATTGAACTTTCTCTATTGTAGCAATAAAATTAGATGCTAACAACAAAGAATCAAATGTTCCAGCATCAATCCATGTTATTCCTCTATTCAAATGTTCAACATTTAATTCATCATTCTCTAAGTACCTATTCCAAATATCTACAATCTCTAGTTCACCTCTTATAGAAGGTGATAATTCTTTAGCATATTCTACTGCTCTCTTATCACAAAAATATAACCCAATAGTCGCCCTCTTTGACTTTGGATGTTTTGGTTTTTCTTCTATTGATATTACTTTACTACCTTTATATTCTACTACACCAAACCTTTCTGGATCTTTAACTGCATAAGAAAATATAGTAGCACCCTTATTATTCTTACACTCTTCTAATATCTTATCCAAATTATTACCATACAATATATTATCACCAAGTATCATACAAACATCATCATCACCAATAAAGTCTTCACCTATTATAAGAGCTTCTGCTATTCCATTAGGGTTGTGTTGTTCTTCATATGTTAAAGAAACACCATACTTAGACCCATCCCCAAGTAGTTCTTTAAACTGATCTATGTATTCTGGACTAGTAATAATTAATATATCTTTAATACCAGCAATCATTAAAGTACTTAAGGGATAATAGATTAGTGGTTTATCATATACATTCATCAACTGTTTAGATACAACCATTGACGATGGATACAATCGGGTTCCTTGACCCCCAGCTAAAATTATCCCTTTAAGCATTACAAAAGAATAGCACCAATAATAAATCCTTTACCAAATGCAAGACATAACATTTGATAATCTGTTAGTTTAAACTTCTCTTGAATTTTCTTTGCCCATTTCTTATCCCATTCTTTGAGATTATGAAATGCTTCTTTAATGTTTAAGTTCCACATTAGTCTGTCTTTTTAAATTTAAAGTACCTTTGAATGACATCAATCTGATCCTGATACTTAGCGATCATATTTAATTCATTCTCAACAGCATCCATAATATCAGAGTGTTCTCCAATACCTGCTGGATTAGTCAAATAAATTTCAACATTTGCTTTATGTTTTTCTATATCACCTTGAGCATGTGCTAAAAGTGCTTTGATCATTTGATCTCTCATTGTACCCACCTTGTTACAGTTAATTCTATTGAGTTGTCGTTCATCTCCCACTCTTCCTCAACTTCAAATCCTAGTTTCTTAACAGTGTTTCTAACTGTTAGTCTAGCATACTGTTGAGTTACTTTATCTATAAACCTCTCAACTGGAACTGGCTGATTCCATGTTTCAAGATCTGCAACTAATTCATAGTCACCTGTATGAGGATTCATACGAAACCCAATATCGGTTCCAATAGCAACTTCTGCTTCAACTGTTTCATGACCAATACCATGATTACCAGTCACATACAGTTCCTGATCTTGTTTTACTTCATACTGAAGAACTTCAAGTGCTTCCTGTAATTCAGGTTTATGCTTGATCCTTGTTTTTATTGTGCTGAAATGTGACATTTTCTATTTTTTGGTGGAGATAATATTCTGGTTTATGAGTTACAGCAATAACATTGCCGAGTTTATTCTCTATTGATTTAGTAATATCTTGACATTCATTACCAATAGCACCAGTAACTTCTTCAAATACAGTACCATCTTGTCTGATGGTAAACTTAATTGTCTGCTGTTCAGGCATAATTAAAATTGTTTAGGATGGGTTACTACATCACCATGTATCTCACCGATATCATCTATGTGAGCATGATCAATCTTCTCAATATGTAGGTGCTCTAAAGCATTGGCAATTCTTTCCAATGCTGATGCAATCCTAGTGAACTCTTCACTCATAACTTCTTGCCTCATCTTTAGTGTAGCAAGGAACACCAGCAGGATCAAGCCATTTGGTGTATTCAAAATCTTCCATAGCTTGAGACAACTGCATTCCGTTATCACAAAGATACATATCCTTCCATCTAGGGGAATTACTATCCATCTTCTGGATACGGAAATCAGGTTTACCGTTTTCTAGAGTACCGTTCTCAACATAACGATAAGGGAATCTTTCAAGAAGAACAATCATTTTATACCTCTACTCCTTCAAGATCTTCTGCTACACACTCCATTATAATATTATAATCTGCTTCTGGATCCTCTCCTGAAAGGTTTACTAATCCCTCCCCAACATAATAACGTTTAACTTTTTTATACAACTTTGGGTTCTTTACATCAAGAAATAATTCTTTGTTAGCAGCAGCACGAAGTGTCTGCAGATCTTTCTTAAATTTGGAAGTAAGCGTCATTGCTCTGAATAGTTTACCCTACTATTATAATGGATGTAAACTATCTAGTCAAGCTCTTGAAATAATTCCTCCATCATCATCGTCATCGTCATCATCTTCATTCAATTCCTCTATCCTATCTCTTAATGACTGCTGTAAAGGATCTAGATTATGAAGTGCTGGTGAATCTAATTTAAATCTAGGATCTTGTTCCTTCTCAGGTTCATCAAATCTAACTACCAAAAGTTCATCACCAACCTCTACTTCTTCCATTTCTGGATGAATAGACCTAGTAACATATCTCTTCTCTTCTTTAATAACTTTTCTACCATCCATCTCAGAAGCAACAGACCATCCCCTTGCTATCAATCGTACAGCATAAAACAATAATACAAACCAAGTTAATAAAAAGAAAGCAGCCATTAGTTTTCCTCTGTTGGTAAATTAAAAATGGTCAACCACGCAATTGATAAAACAATAATAAAAAATACTCTTATCGAACTGGGTGATGTGTCGATCATTGAACTGGAAGGAATAAGAAATCTGGGAAGTAATAATTAACTTCAATTAATATAACAGCAGTGATAGTCAACCATATAGTTGCTACTACTGGTGCAGATCTAAACCACTTTGTTCTAAAGATTTTAAATAAATTTTTCATCGTTTTACATCGTGAGCACAACCATCACCTGTGTAATCATCGCTATCATAATAACCACCCTTTGATCCAAAGAATAGTGTTAGTCCTACGAATGGAAGTGCCGCAAGTATTAGGAATGTTTCTAAAAGCATCTTAACCTCTTCTGAATATTCTTTCTAGTGGTACTTGTCTTATCTTATGCATAACATCCATCTCAACTCTATCAGAAACTCTCTCAATAATATTCACATCAAGGTGCATAAAGGGAGGAATGATTCCTAGTATCCTAAGAAGACCATCCACAAATAACGCAAGTGCGGTGAATCCAAGAATCATACTGATAATAGTTGCTTCTCTATTATGCTTTGCCATAGATGCTTCATCGATTCTCCGTGCCTCTTCAACGGCTTCGGCAATCATAGCATCTATTTCTGCTTTGGTATAACAGAGTTTTTTAATCGCTTCTTCGGTCATAGTCGAAGTATGATTTGTTACTATATCTATTATATCACATCATCTCGTGGATGTGTGCAGATGGGAGTTCTCCCATTTTCTTTTTCTTATCTTGGTCTAATTGGTACAACTTGTTCATCATCTCTTGCTTCTTTTCAATATCGTCCAACTTTTTATGAACGTCTTTGAGTTCAGACTCAATAGATTTGTCAGTCATATTCGGTTTTAAAATGCTTCTCTTAAACCTCCCCACCAAAAGCTACACAGTGAGTTGTGGATCTAAGTAATTATATTTAGCGTATTTCAAAATCCAAACGCTTAACTTTACGCCTTCTTCTCTGCTCTTGCCACTGAAGATCTTGGTCGGTTAACCCTTCCTTTTTCTCTTTTTTTGGCATATAAGAATTGAGCATAATAATTTGTTCCATATCAACAGCAGACACTACATCACCATTTATGGATGCCCTGTTGGGACATCCACATGAAACTAATTTACCAGTACATCCCACCACCTCTTTATTACAAGAGCGACATCTTATTCTAATATTATCTGTCATGATTATTGTTATCTCAATAAAATCCTTTTTTATTATATAGGTTGTTTAATATTATATTTTACTTCTTTTGGTAATATTATATTCTGAGGTTGATTACATAAAAATGTATTTGCAGAATATCTAATACCTTCTGTAATTTCTTCCACTTCATGTACCCAAAAATAATCTGCTGGCCAAATCATAACATCACCAACACCTAATTTAACTTTATGTTTACCACCCCAGAAAGCAAAATCACCACCCTCATATTCTTCATTTAAATTAATAGTACAACTACCGTAAATACCACCTTCACCATGATCTACATGAGGATGTATCCAAGCACCCTTTTCATATTTCATAATACGATACTTATGAGGATGTAACATAGTACCTCTCCTAGCAGCATGAAAAGAATTAAAAGTATCAAGATAATCATGATACTCATTTATTATATTTTCAATAGTACTATGAATTAAATAGAAACTTTCAGTTCCCATTTTAGAATCCTTAGTTGTAAAAGTAGAACATGTATCTACATTAGTAAATGCATGAAGACAATGTTCTTTTCCTGCCCGAAAAGGATTTGATTCAAATTCATCAATAATAATATCACATTGTTCTCTACTCAAAAAATTTCTTTTAAGGTATATAAGATCAGTTAATGTTGGAGCAGTCATATTTTATTTTTTTATTATGTATAATCATCTAACTTCACCTTCAGCAAGTTGAGTTGTTAGAAGAAGTTTTCTAGAAGTTTTTCTAACTGCCCTTCCTGTCCTAGTATAGAACTCTTGTATCAATCTATTACCATCATTATCTTCACCAATAATAGTAAAGAATTTTCCATTTCCAGTTCCACCTAATCCAGCTCCTCCTGTCGCACCACCAGTCATAAGTGCTGGTGCTGTGAATAAGCAAAGTGGTCCTACAACCATACAACTACCTAAACCAGCAGCCATACCAACACCACCACCAGCAACTGCTCCAACAACTGCTCCACCATAACTAAATTCTCTTTCATCTTTAGTCCATTGGACTACATTGGTTATGTGTCCTGCAGGTCCTTTTACACCTGTTTCATCAATTACAATCTCACATTTCTCTGTGAACTGTTCAGATTCTCCTAAACATAATGTAGAAGATTTAACTCTAGTTTTAGTTCCAGAATTGAGTGACTCGTGAGTAACTCTATTTCTAATAGAAGATGCTAGTGTCGTAGTAGGCACTAGCATCACTGCTGCCATTAAAGGCATGAATATATTTTTCATTTAAGATTAGTTTTCTTTATCTTACTACTATTTACCAATAAGGTCAACTGCAGATCTTGATTTCTGTAATATATCGCCCCTTAAAGGAACATACCCTAATACAGATGCCTTCTCTTGATAATTATCAGAGAGTAATGTGGATAGAGTTGTCTTTATGGCTTCAGTCTTGTTACCATTACCAGTTTCATAAGCAAGTACCCATGTAAGCGTAGCAATGGGGTAAGCACCTTCTGCTGTGGGGTTAGGGTCTGTCCCTGCGAGGTTCTCATCGAGTGTAATACCATTGAGTGCCAAAGAACCCGACTCAACTGATGGTGCAACAAAGTCACCATTCTTATTCTGTAATGTAGCAGCTCTGATTTCACCTTTAACATAAGATTGATTTACATATCCAATAGAACCTAGTGTAGTTCTGATACTACCAGCAACACCAGCATTACCTTTATTACCTATACCAACAGGCCAAGCAACTGACTTACCTGTTCCTAGTTTCCACTTCTTACTGAATGCTTTCATACTATTGGTAAAGGCAGCAGTAGTTCCTGAACCATCTGAACGATACACCCAAGTCATTGCTTGATCCTCACATCCTACTTGATTCCAATTATTTATTTCACCGATAGCAACTTGAACTGCTTGCTCTTGTGTAAGTTTTAAATCACAACTAGGATTATTATAACCGAAAGCAATCGTGCCTCCTGTCATAGGTATCTGAACCATACCTCTTTTTGCTTTTGCTATATCACCTTGCTTCATAGGATCATCGGATGCTCCGAAGTCCACTGTCTCATCAAGGAATGCTTTTCTACCTGAACCACTACCAACTGCTTGGTAGTTTACTCTGTGTCCTCCTTCTTTTGCGAAGTCGGCAAACCATCTTTGGTATATCTTAGATGGGAATGATGCACCTGCTCCTGAGAGTCTTGTTCGTGCTTGAGCACAACCTGGTGTCATTAAAGCAACTAATGCTGCTACTGCGAAAACCTTTTTCATTACTGTACGGTTAGGGCATAATATGTATACATTATAACATAAAAAAAGACCCCCACTGTGTGGAGGTCTTGATCCATCTCGAACTACTAATATTTAGAGTTCTTCAGTTGTTACTGCTTCAGTAACTGTATCCTTTCAGAATACGAACTTAACGCCAACTTTACCAGAATAAGCTCTGTCATCAGTTGTAGTTGTTTGTCCATAAACTTCACCATAAGCACTTAGAGAATCTGTAAGTGACTTAGATGCACCAAGGTATCCAGCGATTTCTACATCACCGAACTTGTCATCGTCACCAGTAGGATTGTCTGTGTGAGGAATTGTAGGTCCTACAGAAGCGTAGTAGTTAAGACCACCTTCAGTTGTTCCTTCGTATCCAACTTGTGCTTCAACGTTTCCACCAGCATATTCGCCAGCAGGATATGAACCATTTGCTTCGATATTAACATACGGACCAGCAAAAGCGGCTCCAGCTAATAGGAAAGGTGATGCTGCTACAGCAGCGATTGTTGATTTAATAGACATGATTGTTTATTATTTTCTCGCATGGGCATTAAAAAAACCCTGCGGATGATAGCTTCCCCGACATGGGAAACTGTTTACATCTACACAGGGGTACGATCTTTCGATTCCTTTGTATGATGTATTTATATTAACAGATGTTTGAAGTTTTGTCAAGCTGATAATATATTCTTATCTCTTAACTTGAGCCCAGTCCATATCAAAGAGATATAAACCTTTATCTGTAAGAACATGATTATACATCTTCTCTAAAATTGATGGTGGCATTGTTACTACATGAGCACCTGAAGCAAATGAATCAGACACACTTTTCACATCACGAATAGATGCTGATAGGATTTCAGTCTTATGAACATTCTGAATAGTATAGATGTCAGAGATCTGTTCTATAAGATCCATACCAACGAAAGAATTATCATCAACTCTTCCCACGAATGGTGAAACATACTTCGCTCCGCACTTAGCAGCAAGGATTGCTTGTGCAGCAGAAAAGATCAAAGTAACATTAACATTTACAAGACTCCTAGAAAGTTCTCTACAAACTCTCAATCCATCTGGGGTACATGGAACTTTAATTGTACATGCTTTACCAAACTTACGAGAAAGACGAGTTCCTTCCTCAAACATTATTCCATAGTCACCAACTACTTCCATACTAATATCATTGATTCCATAATCAATAAGTTGTTGGTATACCTCTTCAGGATCCCTACCACTCTTTCTTATTAAAGTTGGATTAGTAGTAACACCATCAATGATACCTGTAGTATATGCCTTTTCAATGGCATCAGTATCAGCAGTATCTAAAAAGATTTTCATGATTCAACATTAGGTTCTGTAGTTTCAGCAGGAACTTCAGGTGTAGCAAGTTGAGATGATTCTATCTGCTGAAGATATTCGATAACACCTTGAACTTTCAATACCAATTCTCTTTTTGCTGAAACTTGATTTTGAAGTTCTTGAATTTCCGATAAGAGTTGTTGCTGTTGTTGTTGAGCAGATTGTAAATGTTGACTATGTAACGGTTGATCTGTCATTATTGTTACCAAAAATTTTATTATATATTATAACATAGTTTTAGTATTTGTGTATTAGATCAGCATTTGCTAAATATAGCTACAGTAAGAAATACTCAAATGAAACGATTCTTACCTATTGTAATGCTTTTGATGACAGGTGCAGTGGTAGCACCCTCCGCTAATGCTGATTTAACACATAGATTGAGTACTTCGACGCAGCTCACTGTTG
>Ga0208158_1000235_pt1 | contig 22216 bp, 14 predicted proteins | sample 8_EtaG_FD_184081 | JGI IMG/M metagenome (GOLD analysis project Ga0208158, IMG submission 184081) | Marine viral communities from the Subarctic Pacific Ocean - 8_ETSP_OMZ_AT15162 metaG (SPAdes) (version 2) | ecosystem: Environmental > Aquatic > Marine > Oceanic | place: Pacific Ocean | collected...
TCAAGGCATAAACTTCCATCCGAAAAGTTCTGCTTTTTCTATTTGTTCAGATATTTTGACCAGACCTTTTAAGGAAAAGCCAATAGATCACATTCATTCTATTTCTTCAGACTCCTCTGCTCCGCTTGGCGTTCACGAAGTGATAACACCTTCGGTTTCTTCCCCCGAATAGCAAGAAGTTTCTTTGTAATCTTCTTAGAGATCTTCTTAACCTGCCCCTTCATTTGCTTCTGGAGCATCTTTGCTATTGGTTGACCCAATACAGTGACACCGATAACTGAAGTAACAGCTATCGCACTTGTATTAAGTAGCGTTGTTGGTGGAGGAGTGTAAGTGTTAACAACTTCCAATACACTTCTTTCCTCGTATAGGACTTTGCATTGATTTCCATCTCGTTCATACCCAATAATTCTTTTTGTTCCGTACTTCCCGATTGCTCCTATGGGTAAATCGTCAGGTCTAGGGCAAGGGGGAATAGGAGGCGGTGGCGGGCTAACAGGTGTTTCGTTATTTGTGTTTGTCGAAGTAGAAGTCTCTGCTCTACTCGTATCAATTTTTGGTGTGGTGGGTTTGGGAGTTGGCTCTATATCCTCTGGCCTGTAATCGACAGGATTATATGAGGGCATCCCTGCATCACAATATACTTGAACTCCTCTATCGTCATCTGTTTTTAATTTTTTATTGCTACCTGAGTCTGGATGTGCTTCTACACAACCAGGGATTTCAAATATTAAATTAGGCTGCTGTAAATTAAGAGTTACGGGTTGAACATTGGGGATGTTCGGAGAAACTCTGTCGATAGAATTATCAGGGATAAAAATATTATCGACTTGTATATCTGGAATTTCATCCACTTAGCAATCTACGAAGTCACCGCCAATATCTTTACCAATCTGTCCTGCTTTTTTAACAGCAACTGCACTAGCAATCCAGCCTATGATTGGGATGTTGGACAATGTATTAGCAGCAGGAGTGGCAGTTACTAGCGAGGTTCCAACTATCTCTCCCTGCGATTCCGCACTGCCTTTATTTTTAATGCACTGAAGATAGTCAGCAGCTAATGTTGCATTTGCTCCAGGTTGATGAGCAACATATTCTTTCCTTGTGTAATCAGTTTTACCGTTCCATTTAGATTTTTCTGAACTAAATAAAACTGTTTTAGGTGAGTGCATGTTATGCCTTATCATCACCTCCAATCCTTTCTCGTCTTTCTTATATCGCATCTGGCTACTACTGTTTTCTGTAGTTGCTAACGATGCAAGATTAGGCAGCGAATCCCCTGACCTACTAAGTAGGACAAGGGAAAAGAAATTGCTACCGATTAATCCAAGACCGAGGAGAAGAGGAAGATAGTTACCTTCCTTCATCTGTGTCATAACTTAGGCAATCCTGTTGTGGTGGGCATTGAAGGCATTGATTGTTTAACCAATTCAGGGATTTGACCCTTTACCTTATCCAAGATTGTATTCACAATCTTATCTTTATTCAAGTATGTAAAAGTTCCACCACCAACTGCTATTACAAGAAAAGCAGTATTTATGTAGGTAAGAACTTTTATCATGCCCAAGGCTTGCCAGTTCCTGTTGTTGGAGTCTTCTGTTCGTTAACGCCTTTTTCTACAGCATCTTCGATAGCAGCGACAGTGCCTTCTTTATCAGCATCTAGTTTTGCTTTAACCCAACCAAGTACTGTTGATTCGGTAAGGTCAGCATAAGGAACAAGAGTGTCAGGCTTTGGAAGATCTACTTCACCTGTAGCTCTAAAGGAGTAAGTACCATCTTCTCCATTAACACGGTAGATAACTTTTTTAACGTACCCATCCGCTAGTTCACGTTGAAGGGTATTTACTTGCCAGGTTTTTGTTGCCATTTTAAGGAGTGTTAGATTTGTTTGATACTAAGAATAGTTTATAGTCTTCCTTGACTTGTGCAGTCCACGCAGCGTTACATATTGCTTGTACGTCTGCATCTTCTCCACTGATATCTGTATCAACTAGGTTGTCACTTGCATCAAGTGTTCCGGGTGTTAATACTTTTCTATGAAAGGAACGGGTAAGTTCCACACCATCTTTTTTAATAATGGTTGCGTTTCTTACCTGTATGTTCCATTTATTGACGACCTCTATTTTGTCGTTCTCTTGTGTTTCTGTTAATGCCATTTAGGGACGTTCTCCGAACGAAACAGGTTTATGGCGTAGTTTTGAGACGTGCTAACGGTCTAGGTTTGTTTAAGCGTAATACATCGCTGAAAATCCTAGATATTTAGCCGTAAAAGTCGAACTAAAGCTCAATTGAGTACCACTACCTTTTTCAAAAAAATATACAATCGCAGTCCCAGCAGTAATATAAGGATCAAAGTTAGTAATACTTGATGGCATATCATAATAAGTAATTCCACCACTGGTATAGTTTTCTCCTGTTCCAGTTATTGGCGTAAAAGGTAATCCAGTTACGGTAACACCACCACCGATTGCACTTGCACTAATTTGTATTCTGACTGATATAGTAACTAATTTACCAACTCTTACATATCTACCATATGACCCAAGATCTGAGTGGGTGGCACCAGTTATGACTGGAGTAAATGAACCTTCTTCATAGTTGTCTAATAGCTCACTTGTTTTACCTGTTGCATCAGAAGTAGCACTAAAGTCAATACCGTGACCGCTTGCTACGACTAGGTTGCCGTCTATAATACTTACATCACCACCTACTTTTATTTCTAACCCTTTAGCAGTTTGATGTGTCTTGAGATATAAAGAATTATTAGTGTTGTCATGTGCTATTAAACTTTCATAGTTTCCTGTATTATTTCCAACACTGTCTCCAAAAACTATTCCAGCACCTCCACTTGTGCCTCCAGTAATAGAAACATAATTCCAATCACTACTACCAGATTTATGGAAATATGCAGATCTATTGGTAAAATGATTTGCAAATGGAGCAACACCATGCCATAAGACTCCATTTGCAGCTATTCGCATCCGTTCTGCACTTGACGTTCTAAACATTAGATCGTGAGCACCCATTGTTCCTATTAATGAGTAATCTGCGTCTTGACCTATTAACTGAAGACCGACTGAACCTGCACTTCCTGTAATCTGTATTTGTTGACCAGCAGAACAGTAAAGACCACCAGTTACAGTTGCTCCACTCGATGTTGTCTCAAACTTCTTAACGTTATTGTGATATAACTCTACGGCTCCATTTATATTAGCTTCAATAAATGTTTCAGCCGTTCCTGATGCGTTATATCCTGAAATAGTAAATGGACCTGCATCTGATACTCTTAATCGAACTCCATCTGTCCAGTCTGTACCATTATCAGCCCATAAAATTACGTCACAATTACTATCAACGGGACCAAATACTTTAATACCTTCAGCCGCTGTGTGTAATTTCCTATTTCCAGCATGAAACAACTCTACGGCTCCACCGTCAGTAGCTAGAATCATATTTTGAGAATTAGCAGCATTATTAACTGTAAAAACTGATGAGGTTAATAGTCTTAAATTCCCTGTTCCAGTATCTTTTATGTAAGAGTGGGAGCCATCGTGGTACAGCTCTAAATCATTCCCCGTTCCTAACCGTATCTTCTCATTATCCAAGAGGTCGATTGGAGTCTTCAAACCTCTGTCATCTATTTTTGTTAATGCCATGATTGTTAATTAGTAAAGGTGATTAAAGAGGTTAAGCACTTTCTAGTGCAGCTACTTTTGTTTCTAGTGTTTCGATTTTTGTGATTGCTTCCTTTAAGGCAGCAGTTAATAAGGGTACAACTCTTGAAGCATCAGCAGTTTGATATACAGGATCTCCAACATTCAAATCCTCTAAAGTTGGATTATTTGCTTTACTATCAGCAGTTACAACTTCATCTTTTGTTCCGTTAACTGATTCTGGTACAACTTCCTGTAATTCATGAGCTAAAAATCCATCTTTTGTAATACCTGAATTTAATTTAAAATTAAATCTTTTTGGTTTTAAGTTCTTTAATCTTGTTATAGCACCAGTAAGATCAACAATATTTTCTTTTAAACGATAATCAGAAGATGTTGCGTATGTAACAGTACCATCACCATCTTGTTTGATTTCTCCAATCGCTGAAGTCCCACCAACCAAATGGAGAAGAGTATAATTAGCATAACTACTTCCACTACCTGCATGTTTAATTCTTAAATAAGGCCCAGTAGCATGTTCAGTAAATGTAAACCCCGTATTATCAGCACTAGTCATATCAGATGATAGTGCCTTTATCATTACTTTACCATCATCTAATATGTTGAAATGTGTAGAAGACCCATTACTTACATAAAACCTATCAGCACTGCGAGAAGCACCTAATATCCAATTATGTTCTGTTCCACTACTAGATTTACCTTGAATCTTTAAGCGAGTTTCTTGGTTGTTGTTTCCTGCTAATAATTGAAGTCCTCCATCGTGAGAAGGTGAAGTTACCGTTGCTCCAGTTGAAGTTGTCTCAAAATTCTTACTGCCGTCGTAATAGAGTTCTACGGCTCCGTTTCCAATACAATTAATTGCAGTTTCATTACCTTGAACTCTTATATTTACATCATCAGCGGCTCTAAGAATTAAATCATCACCTGGACTTTTAGCGTCTATAATAAGATCTGTACCGGAGGTAACATGATTTATATAACTAGAATCGCCATCATGGTAGATCTGGAGATCGTCACCACTTCCAAATACCGCCTTTCCTACATAACCACTACTATGATCAGGCCAAGCTGCATGAGATGACAACTCAAGTTGACCTGTAACTTTTACCCCTGCTGAGTTGGTCTCAAACTTCTTACTGTTGTCATAGTAAAGGTTTACAGCAGCACCACCTTGGAAAACTGCACTATTTACCCAAGAACCTCCATTATAATTTTGAATATTTAAGTTTCCATCAGTTCGTGCTTGGAAACTCCATTTATCAGCATTATCATCTCCATCATCAGCTACTAATCTTAGTTCTCCTTTTTGATTTTCACCACCAATAACTTGTAATAATGCCTCACTTGTACCATTCGTGATATTTACACCGGAATTTGTAGTCGATAACTTCTTACTTGAGTCGTAAAACAAATCTACGGCTCCGTTATTATTAAGAGCAATATGATTAACTACAGTGCCAGAATTATTCCCTTGTAGATAAAGACTACCAGTTAAGTTTTTGATATAACCATGATCGGAATTAATTTGGTGCCAGATTTGGAGATCTGACCCTGTTCCAAATAGAGCTTTCTTGTTATCTAACCATTTAACGTCTGCATCTAAATCTTCTATATGTTCAGCACCTACTGCATCGTCTGCAATCTTAGCTCCAGTAACAGCATCAGTAGCTATCTTATCAGTATTTACTGCTAGGTTTTGTATCTTAGCTGTGCTTACTGTGTTATCACTTGGCGTACCAATACTTACTGCTGATCCTTGCGTGGTGATAAAGTAATCAGCACCAGAAGGAGGGGCAGCAGAGAAAATGATATCGTTGCCAGAAACTGCAAATCCCTCAGAGGGTTGTGATGATCCAGCATTAGGTTTTTGAATGACTCCGTTAACGCTAACTATTAATTGTTGAGCAGATGTAGGAGGACTACTTAAGACAAATCTGTATGCAGTACCGTTAAAGGTTGCACTACCACCACCTGTATTACCTGAACTAGATAAGGTATTAATAAAGAAGTCACCAACTGTTGCTACGTCATCCCAAGATGAACCAGTGGCGTTATACACCTTCATCTTGTCATTAGTAGTGTCAAACCAAAGATCTCCATCATCTAATGATGAGGAAGGTGCAGAGGCAGCTACTCTATATCTATTATTAAAGTCATTTATATCGTCACTAAGACTCTTGATATCTGATTCTTTTCCTAACAGTTTATGGTAGGTATAGGTATTACTTGAGCCAGTAGAACTGACAAGTAGACCCATATTATCTGTCAACGTGGTGCTATATAACGTTGATGGGAATCCATTAATCGTTACGTTATCACTACCATTACCAGAGGTTCTAGCAGTTGTAGATACACCACTACCATTAACAACTATCCCACCAGCATCAGCAATACTTATTACGACACCAGACTGAGGTTGTGTAGTAGGAAAGCTATCTTCATTACTTATTACTTCTAGGCCACCTAAAGGGGCAATCTGAGCAGCAACATAGTCAACAACGGCTCCACTTGTAGGGTAGGAGCTATCAGTATCAGAGATGGTTGTTTGTACAGACTTACCATCACATACTGTATTTATTTCAGCATTAGTAGCAGTAAGAGCTGTACTACTTGCAAGTATTGAAGCAGTAGCTGACTGCATACCAGCAAGCGTAGTTAACTCAGCATCAGCTATTTCAGAAGTTGTAACTGAGTTAGGTGCTAGGTGTGAAGCATCTAATGGAGATCCAGCAATAAGATTTTTAATCTCAGTTATCGTTTGATCTGCTGTAGCTCCAGATTCAACACTATTTAATTTCGTATGATCAGCGTCGGTAAATACATTAGAATCACTAGCTGCTTCTACTGCTGCTCTTATTTCTGCATTAGTCTGATCAGCCGTTGCACCTGCTTCTATAGCGTTTAGCTTTGAATGGTCAGCGTCAGTAAAGACATTAGAATCTGTAGCAGCTTCTACAGCAGTTCTAATCTCAGCATTTGTTTGATCTGCTGTTGCACCAGTTTCAATACCATCTAATTTTGCACCATCTACAGAAACATCTCTGCCATCAACTGTTCCTGTGGTAGCAATGTTTTGTGATCCAAAGTTAGGACTTATCTTCGTTCCATCTATGGCTGCACTTGCGTTTACATCTGCGTTAACAAGTGTTCCATCTTGGATCTGAGCAGAAGTAAATACCTTTGTATCGACATAGTTCTTAGTTGCTGCATCTTGTGCTGCTGTTGGATCTGCAACTTTAGTCAGTCTTAAATTACCAGCACTAGATTCTCCCATTGAAGGAAGACCAGTAGCTTCATCAACACTGACTGTTTTACCTTGGTTATCTTTTAGTTCCTGGTCAATATATAAACTCTGTAAAGAACTTGTATCCAAGTCATTAGCAGTAAGGGTTGAACCATCTGCATAATCGACAAGAGGAGTTCCTAGTGATGAGTTTCTTCTTACTTCTACTCTTAAGTTTGCTGACGCTATACCTGTATTAAGTCGTATAAGTTTAGGGGATACGTTAGTTATTACTTGGTATTGGGCAGATCCTGATCCTTGAGTGATCTTGTTGTAGTTGAGGAAAACCTCAATGTGCTCTTCTTTGATGTAAGGGAAGGTGAACTGAAAGTCAGTAGTACCCTGTGCTGACGAAGAATTTACTATGTACGATGCTGTGTAACTCATGGCTTAGTAGTTGACTTTCTGGTTAAATTCTGACGTATTCCCTCCATTCTGCCTTATTTCGTCTGGATGTGGATCACCAAGTTTGTATAATTCATTGGCACGTTCTTCCCTCCTTTGTTTCTGTTCTTCAATTAATACCTCTAAACGATAAGGATTACTAGGGTCTGCTGTAAATAATGTTTTAGCTCTTCTCTTATAGTCTTCAATAATTGTATTAAGGACTGAAGCCCTTGGAGATTCAGAAAGAGATCTTCCTACGTTAGGTAAGTTTGGATTTTGATAGTCAGGAGAACTCATTCTATGGAACAAGGCATCGACTAAAATCATATTTCCGTATTCAGGATGAGGTTCTTTTGCTATGTAATCTTTGTATCTGTTATATGCGTCTGTACTAAGTGTTACTCCTTTTTGGAGATCACTAGGTCTAGGTGGCCCCCATATTGCACCGTACCCAGATAGTCTTAGCATCTCTTCCATTACATAATTATTCTTACCTTCTTGGCTATAACCTCTCTTTGCCATTGAAGGATCTAACATTGCAGGAATAGCAGTTAACACAAAAGAAGAACTCATTCTTGCTAGCCAAGGAGCATCATCTGTTGGCATATATTCATCGCCTAAGAAGCCTGCATTTAAGTAAGGTTCTTGAGTTATCCAATTAGTTCTAGGTGGCAGTGATTCTGACCAGCCAGGTGTAGCATTTTTAAATTCATTTAATAACTGATCTCCAAAATTTAAGAAAGCATTGTCTGTACCTATCAAGTCATAATTCATATTCAGTCCTGTATCTTCATTAAAGAAAGTATTTTCTCCTTCTGGATTAATAATTGGTCTTTCTCCACCAGCAGGAATAACTCTTTTCTTTGTATCAAAAGCCTGTCTGATCGTTCTTAAATGAGAAGATCTAGGCATCCAACTCAGAAGGAATCTTTGAACACCTCTAGCTAGACGACTTCTTTCACCTGGTTCTGGTGCAATCCTTCCATAACCACTACCAGCCATTCCCATTACTGTATCTAAGAAACTTGCAATCCCTTGGTAGTAGATAGATCTATATCTTCCTGCTAAAACTCTTGATCCTAATTGAACAACTAAACCTGCACCTAGATTCTTTCTGTCGTCTTCTGTCAACATGTGTGAGAGTTCATTGTAATCAGCTAATCCTGCAATTAATGTTGCTGCTGGTTCAAAAGCTCTGTAAGAATTCCATCTTCCATACTGTCGAACTCCGTTCTCATCAAACCATCTCATTCTCCATGACATAGGTTCACGACCTGTCCTCTTCCATTTGTCAAAAGCGAGAGGATTTAATGGCCCTGCTCCTGTAAATTCAATAGGAGAGTTTTCATTGTTAAATATAAATCCATTAAGCAATCCTATTGTTGTTGCACCTGTTGCAACTTCTGCTTTCCAATGTTTTGCAATATAACTATTTTCATCAAATATATCTCTGTAAAAACTATCAACAGTCAAGTTCCCACCAGGGATCATCCTGATTGCTTGTTTAGTAATATCACCAGGACTTCTATTGAAAGGTTGAATAGTTGTAGCAATATATCCATGTTTCATGTTTTGGAAACGACCCCATAAACTTGGAACAAGTGACCAGGTTATTGTTGTTCTAGGAGTCCAATCACCTTCAGCAGGTAATGTTTTATTCCCAAACCTCATTATTTCACTATATTTAGAAGCTAACTTGTTTGGTATTTGTTTTCCTTCTTTATAGCTTTGTGCGAATTCATTAATAGCATCAAAGTCTTTAGGGTCGATTCCACTTTCTATCGCTAAGTCTTGTCCATAAGAGAAAGTTCTTTTACCCATTTTGGCTCTTATATCATCTGTAAAAGTAAGCATCCGACCTATTTGAATAGCTGCTGGATGTTTCATTACTGCATCTGCAATCGTTTCTCCATTTACAACGGCTGAACTCTTAAAGAAATTAACTTTTGCTTGTGCCCATTTTCCTGCGTAGTTATAAGCATCAATTCCTTTTAATCCTTCTTTTCCTGCTTGACTTAGACCTTCTTCAAATCCAACAGTATAAAGCAAACTATTTCCTACTAATGCCTTTTGGAAAGTTTCAATACTTCCTTGTCCTCTTAGATCAAAAGTATTAACTCTCCAAGCCCAGTCAAGAGCAGTAGCAGGAGAACTCTTATCTATTTCTTTAGATAAAGGGAAAGTATTTAAGTCAAAAGCTCTTGCATTATTGCTTTGTTTCTTTCCTGCTTCTGAAAGTTGATGGGCTTTATCAACTTCTTTGTAATTGTTTAAATCCCAAGCAGAAGATCTTCGGCCTGGATCGTAAAGAGTTTGTCCTAATTGGAATGATTTTGTTGCAAGTTTTAAAGCACCATAAGCTTCGACTACATATCTTTGATACATCAATGCAGCCATTGGTATTTTATTTAATTTTGGTTTACGACTAAATACATCAACTCCTGCATAAACAACAGGTTCTAAAGACATTCTTGCAATAGGTACTCCTGCTTGAACTGCCCATGTAAAAGGAGCAGTTAATAGTTGTGCAACTCTATAAGTTGTTAAAGTCCTTCCAATTTTTTCAAGGCTTAATTTCGGAGTTTCTTTGAGTTCTTCAACTATTATCTCTCCTGGTTTTTTTGTTCCTCCATCAACAGGGCTAGGGCCATCCATTAAATCAGTCAATGCAATAACACCATCAGGGCCATCAGCATCAGCAGCAACTATTGCTATTTGATTTAATCCAGACTTTGCTTCAGGTGTCCAATTTCTTGTTCTCATTGCCTCTTGTACTGCTGGAGGGAAGTTCTCAAATACATCCATATCTATTTCAACTATCTCTGTCATATCCATTTTGATATTTGGAGTTGGTTCATTTGTTAATTTGATTCCTTGTAAGTCTGGTAACTGTGCCTGTGTTGTTGCTAATAATTGACCTGTTGCTCTAGTAATTGTTTGATATAACTTGACCATCCTTACGGCTGCTGAGATGCTCGCTTCTAGTTCTGAAGCTGCTTGTTGATAATTAATAGTGTTAATGTTTGCTTCGTTTAATACTCTTTGAGCAGCTTTTGCTGTCTCTTGACTTGTTAATTGAACACCAATTCTAAGCTTTAAAAGGTTCTTAACATTGGTTACATTGTCTGCAAGTTTCCTTGCAAGTCCTTTATTCAAGTCAAAAATATCTTCTGCATTAACACCAAAACGTGCAGCATCTTCTATTGCTTCACTTAAAAGTTCTTGAGTATTTACAGAAGGAAGACCTGTTGAAATAATACGGTCTAATCTATGACTAATTGCATCCCATAATATTTGTATCTCAGGAACTTCTGGCCCGTAAATCTTCTTACCAGTTGGACTTTTAACAGCCATAACATCATCCCATAGAGATGAATCTGTAATCTTTAATTCTCCTCTTCTCCAAGCATCAAGAGCTTTTAAGAAGTCTTCTTTAAGCCCTTCTTTCTCTCCAGTAGTTGCTTCCCATCTGGAAACTCCTGGTTCATTTATCTTTTGTCTTTTAGTTTCTTCTACTAATTGTTCATCTCTTATTTCATTTTCAACTTTTGTCGTTTCAGTTTTATCTATTAATTGTTGATCTTGAATCTCATCAATTTGTTTTTTTAGTTCTGTTGCTTTTTTATTCCAATTTCTATTTTTAATTGCTTCTTTTGTTAACTTTCTTTTGCCATTAACAGTAATATAAGACTTACCTTTTTCTGGTTTTGGTGGTTCTGGCCCTAAAGCTTCTAATTCAGATTTCAAATTTTTAAGATCTGTCTCTCTTTGCTGTCTAAGAAATTGATCTTCGGGATCTAATTTTGCTTTTGTATCACTGAATCGTTCAGCAAATGCGAAAGGATCATCCATAATCTCTCGACCTTTCGCTCTTGCTCTAGCAACACTTAACTGCATTTGTACTCTGCTTATATTACGTTGCACTTCATTTGCTTTTGTCCAATCAAGAGAATGATCTCTAACCATCTTGATATTTCTTTGCTTTAGAAAATCGTTAAATATTTTCTTAGTTCTTGGCCCACCTAAAGAAGCATGAACACTAGCCCATAAGTCTTGGAAGAAGACACCAATTCTATATATAAGACTTTGAAAACTATCGGTAATTATAAAGTCACTACCTTTTGTAACTCCTTTGTAATTTTGTCTTAAACCTTCTTCTAATTTAGCAAAGAACGCATCAGTTAAGTTTTCAGCAAAGTATTCATCAACATCGACATATCTATAATTAGCCTCAGTATATTTTTTATTTCTAAAGGCTTTTAGTTCCTCTGCACTTGCTTTCTTTTGCCATTTTGCTTTCGCTTTTTTAAATTCTTTTTTATATCTAATTAAGTCTTTTTCAGGCAAGTACCTAGATAAAGAGTGCCATAATTCATGTACTAATGTTCTAGGTAATTCACCTTCTTTAATAATATTTTTTCTTATTTCAAGCAGGCTATTTGCAAAATTAAAACGACCCATTGCACCTATTTTATTTGTAATACTTAAGGCGACATCATCAAACATTTGTCGGCCTATTGTATTCATAAAATCTTTTATGAGTTCAACGTCATCAGGATCTATATCTTTAACAGGGTATTTATCTCCTAATCGTTTTAATAATTTATCTGCACCTCTGTATTGTGATAAACCTCTACCACCTTCTTCTATCGTTTTAAATGGTTTAGCTTTCCGTCTAGCAGCATAATTAATAATTTCTTCGTAGGAAGAACCAAAAGAAACCTTTTCTAAAATCTCATCATCTAAAGGAATATCGCCACGTTCTATTCCTCTAGTAATTTCTAGTGTCTTTTCATCAAGTTCTTCTAATAATCTTTTATCTTCTGCTTCTTTCGCTAGGGTTTCTTCTTCTAATTTTCTAGCAACTGCCTGTACTCTTTCTTCTGAAACAGGTTTACCTTGTGAATCAACCCATCCAATGTCATCACCTTTCCAAGTAAACCCTTCTTCTAAATCCAAAGCTTCATCTATGCCAGTCCATTCACCTTCATCAGCTAAACGTCCTTTGTAACCATCTACTTGGTATGCAGATTTTTTTAAAACACCGTATGCGTTAGCACTAGGTTTAACAGGCTTATTAGTTTTTAAACTCCTCCATTCAATATTAGGATCTTCGCCTAACCATTTAGCAAACAGTCTTCGTCTTTTAGGATCAGAACCTTCTAATCTATATTCACCAGGCGGTAAATAATCATAAACTTCTTCAAAGCTTCGCCTCATTAATAAAGTTCTTTTCGTTGGCCCTAGTGATGGAATATCACTTTCTTTGATTCCTAATTGAGCAAGTTGTTCATCACCTAAATCTTCTAATCTTTGAATGTGAATTTCATTGTAAGTACCTAAATCTTCAGTACCAGCAGCAATTCGTCTTGCATCTACAGGGTTTGATTGCTCTACAATGACTGATCCCCATTCAGCTTGATCTATATCTAAATCTTGAGGGTCGATTGTTCTTCTTACTTGCTCAATAAATTTGACAGCATCATCAGTAAAAGATGAACCGTAGCGTTCTTTGATGCTTCTACCTTGTAATGTTCTTGCTTTCTCCCATAGCTCTTGTCTCTTGGCTGGTGGAATGTGAGCCATTGATTTATCAAAGGCTGCCCTATCAAGTCTTGTTTGTACTCTTTGGAAACTAGGTTCTGTTGCTAATTCATCAGCGACAGTTTCAATCTGTTGTTGCTTGGCAACGTATTCTTTTGTTCCAGGTTCTAAATTTGCAAGATCTTCTATTAACCATTTACCTCTTATGCCTTTAAGAATCGCACCAATTCCAAAATCTATTCCCCATCCTTCAAGCATATTTTTTAATCGACCTTGTAATCCTTTGTCGTTAGGGTTGCTCTTTAAATCTTGGACTAAAGGAATAGTTTCCAGCCAACTGAAATAAGGAGTATTAGTAGCAAGATCAAAGAGGCGACCTTCGTATTGGTCAAAACCAGCAAAGTCAACAATTAAACCTTTTGGATTAAGAGTCGCATTAGTTGCTGCACCAGCACCAAAACCAACAAGACTACCTACTTTTTGAGCTTTCCTTCCTCCTCCTAATGTTTTAGCAACTGTTGTTGCAGTACCTGTTTGTATTGCTTTCTCTATCTTTTTTGCTTTTTGAGTTGCAGTTGCTATCCCTGTTCCAAGCTTAGTTCCTTTAAGACCAAGGTTTGCAACCTTCAAGGCTTTACTAAGAGTTACCCATTCAAGTCCAAACTGAAGAACTCCTGTTACAAAATCTTCAACACCACCACTACTTTTAAGCTTTTGAGGTTTCCATCCTCCCATTCCAATAATGGGTTTATCTGGTTCTTCTGCTGTAGTTCCTTCTCCTACTCCAAAGTAACCACCTATATCTCTAATAGTGTCGCTTCCTTCTTGCAGAGCATTTATCCCTGCATTTATAACCATGCGAGGAGGGAGTGATTTATTTAATAGAGGTAGTTTTTGTAGTTGATCTCCCTCTAAAGTATTCCTAATTGAATCGACAAATGAAGTTTTCTTAGTTGGTTGAACTTCTTTTTTCTGTTCTTTCTTTGGTTCCTTTTCTTCGTATTCCTTGTATTCAAGCTTCTGTTCACCTGTTTCAGGATCTGTAACGTAAATAATTGGCATGGCGAATCAGTCTATTTAATGATGATACTTGAGCTTTAGACGTTTGGAAGTTCTACATTACCTCCAAGCATCCTTTTTATAGTTTCGACTTCATTTGCACTTGGATTATTTTTTAACTTGTTAAACATCTTAGATCTTCTTAAAGTTGATCTCGAAGGATCAATGTCGAAACTAGGATTACCTGCAATTAAAACATCTTCTGAAGTAGTTAATGCTAATAGTTCTTCTAACCTTTGCATCATGGGTGCAGCTTGTTCTTGTAATCCATGAGCTTTAATCTGATAACGAATATAATCAAAGATTGTTAAACCTGATCTACTGATTATCTTCTGAGTAGAAGAACCGAATGGGATTTGACTAAGAGGTGTTCCTTCTTCTAATTGATTTAATTGTTCGACAAATACTTCTTTACTGTATAAAGGACTTTTTTCTGTATAGGATTTTAGTCTGACATTCTCAGCAGCATCGCCTCTATTACCTCCTGCTAAGTTATAAAGAAGAGCATCAGGTGTTTCACCATAAAACTCAACAACAGTAGGAGGTTTGTTAACAGGTCTGTTTCTGTCTATTATTGGTACTCCTAATCCTCCTGAGTTATAACCTTGTATTAAGTCACCAGAATGAATACCTTGACTTACCTTTGTTGTAATAGATAAAGAGTTTGCTATTTCTTCTTCTGCTTGTTTATATATAATACTTAGTTTTTCTATTTTCTCTTCATAAGGTATATTTAGTTCTCTGACTTTATTAGCCTCTACTCTATATTTTCTTGTTGTAATGTTTATTAATAGTCCTTCGTTTGCACTAATAACACCTGGGCTAGATTCTCCTACCATTAATACATCATTCTCGGCTCTTTTGTTTAATAGTTTTAGAATAGAATTTTTCTCTTGATCCATTATTGCTTTTGTAAAATCTTTATCTTCTTGTGTTTTAACAGGTGCAACTTGTGATCTTAAGTAATTTCTTTGATCTCTAGTAATAAGATTATTCTTGTGATAGAACCTAATCTCAGCTAACAATTCAGTAGGGTTAGCCATTCCATTGTCAATTCTTTCTTGAAGTAAATCATTGTTTGAATCTTTCATATCAATACCTCTACCATTTCTCCATATCTCCATCCTGCTACTTAAAATATTTAATCTCCCTTCTCTTTCGTGATGGTTTGAAAGTTTATTGATTTCTTTTCTTTGCTCTCTTTCCCATTGCTGCATACCAGTTAGATCAATTTCTTGAGATATTATTCCCCCTGGGGTTTTAACTTCAAAAGGATCTAGTTCTTCTGTCTCAAGATTAGAGTCAGTAAATGTTGCTATTGCTTCATCAAATAATTGATTCTGATAATCTTCGCCTTTCTTCACTGCTCCTTGATCTGCGTACCTATCATAATTTGCTTGGATTTCTAATGTTCTAGCTTTCAAATCTTCTCTTACTTTTGCTTCACCTCCTAATTCGTTAATAAGTAATGGAGGATTATCACCAGGCCCAACCCTTGTATTTAATAATTCGCTAGTAAACAATTCAATTCTCTTTTCTAATTCATATCTATCATCTGTACTAGCAGCTAATTGTTTTGCAAGGTTGTCTATGAAATTAGTTTTCTTAGTTGAGTAAGATTTTTTACTTGATCCACTATTTTTATGTGTATCAAAAAGATTTTTAAAAGTAGAGCCATCACCTGTAATTAGGTTTTGATTAATTGAATTGGCTAAGTTAATATCAAAAGTTTCATTAATTCTTCGGTCTTGTTCATCTGCAAAGATAGTAGATAATGCTGCTCTACTGTTACCAATTTGAGCTTGTAGCTGTGGTGTTAATTCAGCTAACACTTCAGCGTCTGAAATATTACTTCTAATATATTCTTGTACTGCTTCGTTAAAACGATTAGGTTCACCTTCTGGTGGGTTTGGGTTTAATATTATAGATTCTCCATTATCATCTTTTAAACTTTTTAAGTATGGAGTTAAGCCATAAATAGCTTCTAATCCTTGACGCTTTTGTAGTGCTTTCTGGTAATAATAATCTGTTCTTGGATCTAAGTTTCTAGCTAAAGAATAACGATTCTTTGCTGATGGGTCTTGTGTTTTTTCGACTTCATCTTCTGCTTTATCTCTAACCTTATCTAAAGGTTTTAGTGTCGGTTCTTTCTTGAGATAATCTTCAGCAACATATTTTTCAGCATCTGCTTCTGCTTTCTTTTCTAGCTCTCCTTGGTATTGGAAAAATGATGATGCGACATTTTGCAGATTAGCATTTAAAGAACTTAAGGAATTGACAAGGTTCTTTGTGTTTTGTATTTCTGCTGGTTCTGGTAATTTTGCTAACTGACCAAGTGAGACTGCTCCAGGTGCATTAGGTGAACCTGCTCTTACATAAGTATCGACAGGTGCAGCTTTAGGTTGAAGTGAAGGAATTTGTAAAGACATGATTTATTTTTTCCAAGGGTTTATTTTTGTAGGATCTCCACCGCCTGCGTAAATACCAGAAGAAGTAGAGAAGCCAGCTTGTGCTCCACTTAAACCAGCATTTAATACTCCTAAGAATCCTGGCCCACTTACTTTTCCTCGTTTTATAGGTTTCATAGGATCTAATATCGTTCGTTCTAAGTATGGTTGTTGACTTGCAATTCGACTAGCCCTATCTGCACCTGCTCCTTTCTTCCGTTGTTGTATTTGTTGACCAGTAAAGGCTAGGTTCCTATTTGTTATGTAGTCAAATTGTGCTTGTTGTCGCCTCCAATCAGCAATTAAATTATTAACAGTATTGCCAACACGACCATCTGCAATAACTTCACCTCTACCTCTTAAGAAATCTTTTTGTGCTTCTCTTTTTGCTTGACCTGCTGCTGCCTGTTCTTGTTGTAACTGTAAATTTAATTGTGCTATATCATTCTCATAGGCTGTGTTAGCAAGGAAAGTATTTTGTTCGATTAAATCTTCTTGTAGTTGTTTTTGTTGTTCTTCTCCTGTTCTAGTTGCTTCTGTTTGCAACACATTATATTGATATTCCTGTTCTGCTACTTGGTTCTCAAATTCTATCTGTGCGTTCTGTGCTCTAGTCGCAGCGTTCTGCTGCATTATTGAAAGTCCTGCTGACAGGACTCCCATTATTATCGGAACGGGGCCGCACATAATTAGATCCTCACGAACTCATAGAACAGACGACTCTCTGGCCCATATTCTGAGTGCTTTTTAATGAATGTAAATCCCATCCATTGAAGCCATCTGACATGAACTTTGTTTCTAGCATCTACTACATTAAATAATACAGGATACTCCTGAATAATCTTGTCTAGTTCTATCTTAGATCGTCTTAAGAACGTACGCTTATCACTTGGATCATCCAACATTGACTGACAACCTAGCATCCATATACGACCAGATGTCTCTGATTCAGGTACAACACCCCACATACCCATTGGGTGTCCATGCCTGCTAACCATAGTCATACAGGGGTTACTCTTAAAGAAACAGTAGAACAAACTAGCTATAGGATCTAACCCTGACTGTGCCTTAATCTCAGCTATATCCTCATCTCTCATGTTGTCGCCAATAGTTCTAAGGTCTTCTAAATAAGTACGCCTTTGATAAGCTACTGCCTTTTCGCTCTCGTATGATAGAACCCTTCCCATTCGGCTGATTGGAATCGACAAGGTAGTGGACTTGTAGAGGATATAACTATCTTAGTATCTATATTGCTAGTCATCACAGGTACACGGAAAGATCCTGTAAGAACTGAAGGATCTCCGATAAGTGGAGGAGCTTCACCAACGATGATTCCGTTATATGGATAAGTGTTTGTGTCTCTACTTGCAGGGGTAACCTTTAACTCAAAGGCTGACGACTCATCAAAGATTACAGTCCACGTTCTCATCTGTAGTTTCGGCCCTGCTGCTAATGAGACACCACCACCTTGCGGCTGTTCTTTTATATATGGAGTACTGAACTCGTAAGTCATAGTGTATCTTTCCCCAATAAAGAAGCGTGGTGTCTTGCCTCCTACTACTGTCTTTAAATCTCCAAGGACTGTGATCGTATTAGATGTTTGAGACTGTGGCTCAATAACTTGTCCATGTCTTAGGAGAGTATTACCTTCTTCAAATCTTCCTACTACAATCATGTCTGCCCCAGTGTTAATAGGGTAAGGAAGAGTGATGACAGTCTCTACACCTAAAGCACCAGCATTATTAAGACTTGTCGATGTAACTTCTGTTTCAGTAATCTTTCTATCTAGCAGTATTTCTATCTCTGTTCCTGGGTCTACTTGTTCAGGTCTTAGTGATACTTTCTCTAGGTAAGTTCCTGATTGAGATGAAGATCCATCTTCGTCATATTCAGTAAGCACATATAAATCACTACCTTTAATTGCAGCACCTATTATTTTCTTTGCACCACTAACTTCCCAATAAGACCAAGATGATTGAAGCTTTGTATCTTCTTCAAAGAAGAACTTATAAAGATAGATTCTCTTAGGCTGGTCAAGACTAAGCATTGCAACAGCATCTTCTGCTACAGCAGAGATAAGGTTACATAAGTTTGTCGGTATATATCTAGGGATACTGGATGTTACGTCTTCTGATAAAGGTACTGATCCACTGGAGTCAGGCAGGAAGAACTCTCTTAGTCCACTAAAGCCTCCTTTAGTAATAGGGAAATATGTATTACGACCAACAGCTATCGGGTCAACAGATATATCCATGTCAAAGGAGGTCATCTGCGTGATGGTGGCTGTGCTAGGTGTTAAGGCAGAACCTACGTTTAACCCTGCATCTAACCTGAATTGAGCGTTCCTACTGAATAAGAGAAGAGTGTTAGCAAAGGCGACAGTAGATAGAAGAATGTTAATAGAACTACCACCACAACTGAGATCTACTGGATCGCTATCCACCATAGTCTGAACAGTTTCAGGCCAGAACCTTCCGTGGTCATCACTAGCAGAGAGGATGACATTCTCTTCAGATAACATTATTAATCTATTCCTAAACAGGTTTAGATTCTGGATTGTCCTTCCTACAAAGGTAGGTTCTAAGGCTGTTTTCTTATCACCAGCTATGCGACCTAACCACGTAGTTCCGTAGACTGCATTACCACTGGTGGTTTGGCTTTGACCTGCTGTGTAGGTGAATGTATTTGCAGTGACTGGTCTAATAGAAAAAACACCAGTAGTTCCTGCACCAGAGGAGGGTCTAACAAACAAAAGATCTCCACTCTCTAGTCCATGATTTGTTTTAGTGACAGTAACTGTTGTTCCTGATTGTGCATAGGTAGCACTATTCTCTCCCTTTATATATTTCTGGAATGTGAAAGTACCATTTGAATTTCTAACTAATACGTGAGGCATTGTTGCCTCGTCAAATCTATATGTAATACCTGGGGCTACTGTTTCTTTCCATGTTCCATCACCATATATATCTGTCGGAGTAGAAGAAATGCTAGGTGGGAAGTCTGCATTAACTACGAACTTAACGTAGTAATCGTCATACCTAGTAGCTTGAGAGCCTTGTACTTTAACAATGAAACCGTCATAAGCCTTGATAGGTAGGTCGTCTAAGTCATCGACAACACCTTTAATTACCTTCGTTCCTTCTCCTGTCTTGTCGTCTTTGCTTGTTAATGTGTAATCACTTCCATCTGTTTTAGTGATTCGTATTATGTAGTCATCGTTGTTAACATTGAACCCACTAATTGAATTTAATTGTGTTGCTAACTCATCTGCAATCGTGATTGTTGATAGCTTTACTTTTGGTACAACTGTGCAATTGCCAGAGTTGGCACTTGAATCGTTCTGTGTTCCTGCTGTGTAGGTGAATTGGTTTGTAGTGGAAGAAGCTACTTCATAAGTACCTGCTACTCCACCAGATGCAGTAGGAAAGCTAATTTTAAATTCATCACCACTGACCATTCCATGTGCTGTTGCTGTAACTGTGACACTGGCACTGTTAGCTCCTTGAGAATAAGAACTTTCAATCTGTTCTCCACCAGCAGGAGGTGTTGTATATGTTTTAGTTACACCGCCTAAAGTAACGCTGTACTCAGTGTCATAGTTCGCAACCTTAATGAACACCATTGCTGTGGGGTCAGTGATTGTTGTTGGCGACAAGTCACTGGACATTGCAACAGTCTTCTCTTTGTTAACAATGAATGTGTAGTCAGCAATAGATGCAACCCTGAACATCTCTGAAGGATGACCAGTTACATCTAGATAACTAACTCCGTCTGGTGTTGAAGGGGTTACAAGTGTTCCGTCTAGGTTTGCTACCTTGATTGCACCATCTTGAATGATGATGATGTAGTTAATATCATTAGTCCTTGAAACCATGTGAACAAATGGTCGGACTGTTGATTTGTTTTCAATAAATAAACGAGCAACATTATTTAGTGGTGGCCTCTTCTTCAGTCCTTCGATTGGACTCGACATACAATTAACTACTTCCTCTGCCTGTGATGCCAGCCTCAATGCAGGCGGCTGTTGGCTAACTCCATTAATGAGGTTAGGTATAGAAGAAGTAATTAAAGGCATGACTATCTAAGAACAGTACGACTTGGTTGGTAAGTCTGGAATACTCCTGTGTGATTAGGATTACCTCTAATCATATTGTGATCTCCTGCATTAGTTTCTTCTTCTAAGAACTGTGCTCTTGCTTCTGCTTCTGCTGTGATATTTATCTGACTTAGATCTGCACTACCTAGTATCTGTTCTTGTAGTGTGCGACCTGCCTTCGTCATTATGTATTGACGAGCGTGTTCAGGTAGGTCAGTCCAATCAAGAATGTAAGTTACATCTGCTGTTAAATCTTCTTCAAAGATAGAAGTATTCTTTCTTCTGTCGTATAACTTCAATCCTCTTTGGACCACCTCATTGTCTGGGTATTCATAAGGATCAATTTTTACTCTGCTTATATCTGAACTTAAATCAATTTCATTAGTGCCAGCAGTACGAGTCAGAGTTCTCTCGTAGTCAGTATTAAATGACCACCCTTCTGATTGGATTGTTCTGCTTACTTCTTTAAGAGTATCGTTTGCTTGCTTTGCAAGACCGAACTGACCAGCCAAGGAGTTAACAGGTGCTTCACCCATCATCCTTAATACTTTGTTGACTGCTTCTAGTTCTGAAGTGAGGTTAAGACCCATAAGAAAAGAGGGGGCATATAGCCCCCACGGTAATTAGCTGGTTGCCCAGTAGATTTCGATAGCACAGTCTGGACGTAGAACTCCAGTACCATGAGCCATAGATCCGACCATGAATGTACCTTGCCATAAAGCATGTACGTCTGATCCTGTCTGTTCCATCTTCAAGTCCATCAACTTAACAGTACCAACAGCTTGCTTGTTGAATACAAGTCCAACGCTGTCTGTGTAGTTAGCGTGGTATGTGTTGTTCTCACCAGTTACAGCAGAACGGTTTGTAGTTGGTAGATGGTTTGACTTGATGATGCTGATGCCAGCTACCTTCAAGACTGTTCCATCTGCGTATGCTCCAGAACCACCCCAGTCTCTGTTGAGTACGTCTGTTGTCTGAGCTAACTTGTAGTACTCAGTTGGGCCAAGCACAAGATGACGACCTTCTGATGGGACATTGTTGATGTCCATCTGCTCGGCTGCTGACCACATAGCAGCAACTAAGTTTGCACCAGTGATAGCTGCTTTGTTAGCAGCAACAATCTTGATGCGAGTACCACCAGGTAGGTCAGTGTTTGGGTTAGTAGAAGTACGTGCTGCTTGTGCAACAGTAGCTGCTACGTTCTTATCAAATGTGTACGCTAATGCGTTACCCATTTCTGTGGTGTACTGGCTACGAACGTCATAATGGTTCTTGGCCTCATCAATGTCAGCAACGAATACGTTTGATACGAGCTTGTCATCGATGTTGATAACAGCTTCAGCATGCTTGATAGCATTACCTGTAAGCTGTGTACCAGGTGTATGGTATGCTGTGCTGCTTAATCCAATGATAGGGAACTGAGCAGACTTACCAGATGATATCGTGCGTACGGTATGTAACGCCTCGAACACGGTTGCCTTGCGGAAAGCACTCAGTACTTCACCACTAAAGGTCTTAAGAAACAGAGCGTCATAGCTAGTTCCTGTAGCGTTTACAAGACCTAGCCGTGAGCTAGTAAAATTAGCCACGGAAAAACAAAAGAAAGGTTGCCCTTCACTATCTGTTCAACGCAGGGTATCCCTCGCAAGGGGCCGTTGTTTATACGAGAATGTTTAGGTTGTTTATATAATACCCCTTACAACACTTTTGAGCGACTAAGTTTT